>OGJJ01000592.1_pt1 | contig 32157 bp, 23 predicted proteins | sample 1572081 | NCBI WGS metagenome assembly OGJJ01 (sample SAMEA2582122, study PRJEB24529) | metagenome | biome: Human gut stool | place: China | collected 2011
CATAGTTTTACCTTGATTATTTAGCCTAATTGCTTTCTTCTGCAAACTTAGAGTGTAAATCCGTGCTATCTGTGGGAGTCACTTCTCAACCAGAAGGTTCTGTGTGTTCTGTGCGTTCTGTGGGCGATATAGTCTCCCACGGATTTCACAGATCAACACAGATGGTTGGTTGCGTTAATTCGCCCACGGAATTCACAGAATTCACAGAAGTTTTGGGGTGCTGTTGGCTGCGTGGGTATGGCAGGATGCCATACCCTCCTAATCTGTGCGCATCCGTGCGCATCTGTGGGAGGTACTTCTCTGCCAGAAGGTTCCGTGTGTTCCGTGTGTTCTGTGGGAGGTTTTTCTCGACCAGAAGAGTGCGTTCTGTGGGAGGTACTTCTCTGCCAGAAGAGTGAGTTCCGTGGGCGACTACAGTTTCTCGATGCGGAAGCGTCTGACGATGCCGAAGACGAGAGCATGAGTGTAGGTGTGCTGTTTGAGGTTGTTCACGCTTGCCTGGCGCCAGTCGCCGAGGTAGCCGATGCGCCACGTGGTGTGCAGCGCACGGAAGTCGAGCGTGAGTATCTGTCGGAGCGACGGCGTGGAGGCGATAGTCGTAGGCACGCAGTTGTGGTCGTAGTTGCCACGTGAGAAAATCTCGTAGTACGATTGCCCGTAGTTAGGCGAGAACATCAGACCGCAGAGCGGAGCCGATGCCTCGTAGTGCAGTGTGAACGGTCGTTGTTGGCGGCGGAACAGTCGGAAGTCGAAGTCGGCAGCTACGGTAGGCTTCAGCTGCAGTGCCAGTCGTGCCTGTGCCGGGTTGTTGCTGCCCCGTGTGTTATACAGAAAGCCCACGCTCAGCTCCGCGGTGCCACCGGCGAGCAGTCGCAGATGACAACTGCCCACGGACATCTGCCACTTGCGCAGCAGAGAGTAGGCAAAGGTGTATCCGCCCCCTATCTCGCCCCCATTGCCCGAGCGGTTGTCGGCAGTGGCGATGCAGCCCTCGTGCAGCAATTGGTGCACGAGACAGGTGGAGTCCTTTTCGCGGCGCGTGTGCGAGATGAAGCGCAGGTCGGTGCCGCGGTACTTCTCCGGCGAGAGGTAGGTGTCGAGAATGTCGGTGTAGCCGATGCCAAGCATAAGAGCATTCTCCCTCAGGGGGTGCAGTTGTCTCAACTGCACCGACGTATCTGTATTTAAGTAATTTGGTGCAGTTGGGACAACTGCACCCCCTGAGAGGAAATCTGGTGCAGTTCTTGCTCTGGCAAGCGGCAAAGCCGAGCGGAGACAACTGCACCCCCATGGGATACTTCCGTGTTGCTTGGTTGGTGCAGTTGAGACAACTGCACCCCCTGAGGCAGCACCCCCTGAGGTACACCATAGCATGGCGAGCAATAGACTACAGATCCTCATGCTCGGTGAAAATATTAAGTTGTCCGGTCATTTCGTCAATCACCTGCTGCTGACTCTTGCCAGCATCAGGGTCGAGGTTTACCTCTTCGGCTTCCTCCTCGTCCTCCTCCGCTTCGGGTTCGGGGAAGCGTGTCGGTTCCAGCTCCTTCACCCCCTGCACGTCGAACGTGGTGACACGCTTGCCCTTCGCCTTGAAACCCTTCACGGCGATGAACTCTTCAGCGTCTATCTCCAACGACGGGCGTTGCGCCTCAGAGCCGTCAGGCGCAGTGGTCGGTGCGAAGTCGACCTCTATGCGTGGGAACGGTGTATCGGTGAGCAGCAGTAGCTCGCTCTTCGGGTTCTCGCCGATGTAGTTCTGCCAGCGTTTCGTCGCCTCCATGCGGAAGCGTTTGAGGTAGAGGTTGTTGGCGTTGTCGGCATCGAACAGGGCTGCTGTCCACACCTTGTCAGGGTCCCACTTCTCGATGAGCTTTATGTTGTCCTCATAGTGGTTGTTGGCATCGAATGTAGAGATGTAGAAGTTGCCGTCGTCGAGCACCACGAGTATAGAGTCGTCGTCGAAGAACTCGCCCAGGAGTCGTCCGTGCTCGTCGTAGTTGAGTCGGTTTACGTCCGGGTCGTACCACACCTTTCTGCCACCAAGCGTAGAGTGGCCGTGACTCTTCAGTCCGATGCGGTGGATAGGGTTGCGTGTGAGCAGGTTGCCCTTCGAGGCGCGTCCCTTGATGGCAATTTCGGAGAAGTCCTTTTCGATGAAGATGCGCTTCAGGCGTGGGTTCGCCTCCAATGTCACTTTTATCACCTCCGCCTCGCCGTTCGGGTTGGCGGTGAAGTAGAGTATGCGTGAGCCGGCAGTGCCCTGCGTGCAGTCGTACTCGCGACCGGCAGTCATCGTCGGTACGAAGAAACGCTTGATGTATGCCGCGCCAGCCTTGCCGTCGCGGTACACCACATTATATATAGTGCGCTTGTCGTTCTTCTTGAATACCTGCACGTGCAGGATGTTCTTGCCCACGAATATCTTGTCGGCAGCGTGCACCATCTTGTACTTGCCGTCCTTGAAGAACACGATGATGTCGTCGATGTCCGAGCAGTTGCACACGAACTCGTCCTTCTTCAGACCCGTGCCGATGAATCCCTCGGCGCGGTTGATGTATAGCTTCTGGTTCGCCTCCACCACCTTCGAAGCCTCGATGGTGTCGAAGTTGCGTATCTCGGTGCGGCGCGGATGATCCTTGCCGTACTTCTCGCGCAGAAACTCGAACCAGTGTATCGTCACGTCGGTCATGTGCGCAAGGTCGTACTCTATCTCAGCCAGCTCAGCCTTGATGCGCGCTATCAGCTCGTCAGCCTTATCCTTATTATATTTAAGTATGCGCTGCATCTTTATCTCGAGCAGGCGCAGGATGTCGTCGCGTGTTATCTCGCGGTGGAATGAGTACTCGAAGTCCTGCACGCGGAACACCTGGTTCTTGAACGGCTCCAGCTTCGAGTCGATGAAGTCGACCACCTCGTCCTGCGACTTCGCCTGCTCGAACTTCTTCTCCTTGTAGATGCGCTCCTCGATGAAGATGCGCTCGAGCGACGAGAAGAACAGCTGCTCTTCCAGCTCCGACTGGCGTATCTGCAACTCGCGGCGCAGCAGACCCATGGTGGAGTCGGTGGAGTGGCGCAGCACGTCGCTCACGGTGAGGAAGCACGGCTTGTTGTCCTCTATCACGCAGCAGTTGGGCGATATGTTTATCTCGCAGTCGGAGAAGGCGTAGAGCGCGTCGATCGTCTTGTCGGACGATACGCCCGGCGCCAGGTGCACCTGTATCTCCACCTCGGCAGCCGTGTTGTCGTCAACCTTCTTCGCCTTTATCTTGCCCTTCTCGATAGCCTTCAGGATGGAGTCGATGAGCGTAGACGTGGTTTTCGAGAACGGTATCTCGCGGATGACGATAGTCTTCTGGTCGAGCTTCTCTATCTTCGCACGCACCTTTACGGTGCCACCACGCTGTCCGTCGTTGTACTTCGCCACGTCGATAGAACCGCCCGTGGGGAAGTCGGGGTAGAGGTGGAACTCCTCGCCACGCAGGTAGGCGATGGCAGCATCGCATATCTCCACGAGGTTATGCGGCAGGATTTTAGAGCTCAGACCCACGGCAATGCCCTCCGCGCCCTGCGCTAACAGGAGCGGAAACTTCGCCGGCAGCGTAATCGGTTCCTTGTTGCGTCCGTCGTAGGAGAGCTGCCAATCGGTGGTCTTAGGGTTGAACACCACGTCGAGCGCGAACTTCGAGAGTCGTGCCTCGATGTATCGCGGTGCAGCCGCACGGTCGCCCGTGAGGATGTTGCCCCAGTTGCCCTGACAGTCGACGAGCAAGTCCTTCTGTCCCATCTGCACAAGAGCGTCGCCGATGGAAGCGTCGCCGTGAGGGTGAAACTGCATGGTGTGTCCCACGATGTTAGCCACCTTGTTGAAACGGCCGTCGTCCATGCGCTTCATTGAGTGGAGTATGCGTCGTTGCACAGGCTTCAAACCGTCCTCGATATGAGGCACGGCACGCTCTAAGATTACGTATGAGGCGTAATCCAGAAACCAGTTTTGGTACATACCACTGAGGTGATGCACTGCTGAAGCGTCGAAACGGTTGACAGGTTTGTAGTCGGAGTGATCGCTTGGCATGATGTCTTTTTTCTCGTCGTCCATGTTTTTTATTTTTTTAGTTGACAAGTGTACGGGTAAACGGGTACACGAGTGGATAAGTTGACAAGTAGACGAGTAAACGAGTGTACAAGGCGTCTATTTTTGTTCAAAAATCTTGTCAACAGGCAAAAGTACAAAAAAAAAAACAATTATTGAGTTATGCTCCCGTCTTTTTGTTGAAAATGCCGTATTTACGAGGGTTTTTGCGTCCTATGACACAACGAAATGGGGGGGTAAATGCGCTTCTGCAATAAAATATTAATAGGAGTAAGGTGAAAAATTAAGTCTAAAAATTAGGTTTAATTGAAAAATAGTTTAACTTTGCAGCCGTGACATAACTATTTTTAGTTATAATTGATGAAATAGAGTTGTTATAATGAAAATCAATGCGGTTTTCGACATGCTGAAAACTTGTCGGGACGGCAATTTTTAAAACCATCAATAAAAACAACGTGACTAAGACAACAAAAAACTGGCTTTACGCTATATTTTTGATGATTGCGGTGCTTTTTCCGCAAATCAGCAGGGCTCAGATATTCGAGAGCAAGACTGGTGTGGATACGCTTACATTTGCTGAGCGTATCTCGTTGCGCACCAATGCTGTCGATTGGACTTTGCTGACTCCTAATCTGGGTGTAGAATTCGATGTGAAATCGACCAACTGGAACCGCTGGGCTGTTGGACTTACGTTAAAGACAAAGTGGAATACACCAGCAACATTCAAAAACCGAGTTTTCTATAACATCACGGAGGTGCGTGCCGACTTCCGCAACTATTGGCGTACCCGTCAGATAAATAATAAGGTACCCGCGCATACCGGATTCATCGACCGTCTCTTCTCATGCCGTCGCCGTGTGGTGAAGCATCCGAAGACTACATATTATAGAGGTGCGTACATGTCGTTCAGCGATTTCTCGATAAAGTTTGGCAGAGAAGGACATCAAGGCAAAGCATTGTCGGCTGGTATTACATACGGTATAGTAAAACCTCTCTACGCTTTCCGCACAGGTAACACTCTCGACCTCGACCTCGGCTTCGATGCAGGCTTCGTAGCAGTCAACTCGGAGAAGTTCATATACAATCGTGCCGACAACTGCTACACACGCACCAAGCAAGGTTCGTGGAAGGTTGTTCCGTTCCCGATGCCCACTGCGGCACGTGTAGGATTCGTATATCGATTTGGCAGCTATCCAATCACGAAGAAATATCGTTGGCGTTACGATGCCGATGCACAATATCAGTACAGAATTGACAGTATCGCTAACCAGCGCGTTGTTGATGCTATCAATCAGCATAACAGAGACTCTGTTGAGTCTGTTATCTACAAGGAGTTCTGGCAGGTTTACGACTCTGTGGCTGTTGTCAACAGTGCTAAGGCTGACTCGATGCGCATAGTGAACGCTAAGCTGAAAGCAGAGGCTGACCGCAAGCAGGCAGAAGCTGACCGACTGAAGGCTGTTGAGGCTCAGAAGGAGAAGGAACGCCTGAAAGCCGAAAAGAAAAATAAGGGCAAAAAGGCGGAAGAGAAACCAGAGCCAGCTGATGGTGCCGAGGCTACCGAGCCGAACGCAAACACAGAGCCTACTGGGGAACAGACCCCAGTAGAGGGCGAGGCTCCGGCAGAGGGAGGAACTCCTACGGAGGAGCAGCAGGCCCCTGCAGAGAGTGAAGCTCCTGCAGAAAGTGAAGCTCCTGCAGAAGAGCAGACCCCTGCAGAAGAGCAGACCCCTGCAGAAAGTGAAGCCCCTGCAGAAGAGCAGACCCCTGCAGAGGAAATCTCAACATCTCAACCCACAACATCTCAACCCACAATATCTCAACAGGAAACGAATCAGCCTTCTGCTGAACCAGGAAAGGAGGCAAGCAATGAATAATAAGAAACTATTATACACACTCCTGCTTGGAGCAACGCTCACCTCATGTGCTGAGGTAGAGATTTGTGAAAGAGATCACCCACATCAGGGCGATGTCAACTTCACATATACATGGAATAAGCCAGAGGACAAGCCGAATCGAATGGGTGTGCTCTGCTATCGTGTCGTGGGACAGTGGAAGCAGGTGGCAGAGGTGAACACCGACGACCTCACACTGCGCCTCATCGGTGAGACGACCATCACACCCGAAAACCGTCCGAACGAAAACCCAGACGAGGGTGACAATACGGGCGGTGACAACACAGGCGGTGACAACACAGGTGTTACCGAGCCAAACGAACCGACCGAGCCGACTGAACCGACTGAGCCAACAGAGCCGACTGAGACAACAGAGCCAACTGAGCCGACCGAACCGACAGAGCCTGGTACAGGAACGACTCCCCCTCCGTTTACACCGACTATAAAGATTCCGCGCGGCTATTATAAGTTTGCGACATTCCCGCTCGACAATCCATCCATCGACTACTCGGAGCTTGAGCAGTTCATGAAAAATGATGCTAAAGACTACCCGTTGCAGAACGTAGGCTTGAGCTATAAGGTGTACGACATAAAAGACCCAAAGCTCAACAAGCCATTAGCTTGGCAAGACTTCAACCCGTACGCGAAGTACATACAGCCCGATGTGGAGCCGCTCTATTACGACTCAACAGTAGTGCAACGAGTACGCGCCGACCGTCAGACAACCTTCGAGTTCAAACCGAAGATACTCTCGCAGAATATAGACATCAACTTCAACATCGTAAAGAATACGGATGAGGTGGAGTTTAAGGTGACGGAGGTATGGGCAGAGATAAGCGGCGTGCCTACTTATATAAAGATGAACACAGGCTATCTTGACATAACCAAAACAAGCAAGATGTTGTTCAAGACCGACATCAAGCCGAACAACCCGGACGACAACGGCAACGACACCAACGAGAACAAGCGCATAGCTTGCCACGGCAATATCAATGTGACGGGCGTGGTGAATGTGCAGCGCGCTTACGGAGAGACTTTAGAGGATGTGCGCAAGAAGATATATGGTCCTGGTATAATGCAGGTGGTTATATACACAGAAGTGTACAACCCGAAAACAGGACAGACCTTCCCTCAGAAGTGGCAAGGCATCATAAACCTCTACAACACTCTGAACAAGGCAAAACTGATGACTACGACATCTGATAACAAGTACGTGTACCGCAATGGCGAACACGGAACAATAAACATCAGTGCCGAAATACTTCTTGATGGAAAAACGGTCGGTAACATAGACAAGGGCGGCGACGCTCTCGATCGTTGGATACAAACGGATTCCGATATAAATATCGACATTTAAAAAATAACCTATAAGATGAAACGAACGAAACATATTGTTAACATCTTGACAGCTGCAGTAACACTGCTGCTCACGGCGTCGTGCAATGTCTCTTATCCAGACTTGGACCTACCGCAGGGAGAACCGCCAACAAACGATGAGGATGTCAACATCGACAAGACATCGATTTTGCTATATACCAGTAATCCGGCATACTTCTCGGTAGTGTCCGACACACGTGGCTCTGTGGGCACACGTGGTACGGGTGCGTTCGAGCCAATGGAGACCGTGGCATACAACCGCGACAAGTACTTGAATGCTAAATTCCACATCTTCGCATTCCGTGCTTACAACGATGCCGATCCAAACGGCGGACAGGGAGTGCTCACCGAGGAACCCTCTATGTCGAGATACCGCTATGCTCAAGATGCGAGCGAGGGCAACATGGACGAGTACAACACATCGTGTCTGCTCGACGGACCGGAGTACAAATTGGGTATGCCGTTCAAGTTCGAGCCCGACCAGTTTATCGGCACAATGAATGTGCTCACCAAAGACTATCCTGAAGACATCTATTACAGCTCTCGTTATCAGGATGTGGGCTACAACTTCTTCGGTTATTTCGTAGACGATCTTGATTTGAGTAACTATACGCGCGAAAAGGATAAGATATCTTACGACATAGAAATCGACGGCTATCAGGATGTACTCGTGGGCGCAGCCAAGACTCCGCTTACGGAAGCCGACTTCGCCGAAGGTGGTATCTACGAAAAGGCAGCCAGACTGACCGAAGAGGAGAAGCAAAAGATACTAAACACACCTGGTAACTATAGTACGTTTGCGGCACACCGCAACGTGCACCCAGTCGTAAACATGAAGCATCAGCTCACGATGCTGAAGTTCTTTGCTTACCCAGGCGCTTCGTCGGCTAAGGACGTAGTGATAAAGGATATTTCGGTGATGACGCTGACAAAGGGCACACTCACCGTAGCAAGCCGTAACATTGACGACTGTAAGCTCGTGTTCAAACCCGAGAATGCGGTTGATGTGCTGCAAAAGGCGGTGAAACTTGGCGAGTTCCAAAAGGAAACCGATGAGAATGGAGAGACGCACAATGTCTATGGCAAGATTATACCTAAGCTGAGAGATGAAGGCTATCAGGTAAAATGGAAGGACGAGTGGGCGGACAACGAGAGCCAAGTGGTGCCAGGCGTTACACACGTGCCTACTACAAAGGAGAAGATGGACGAGGCATCCGTTGAGCTCGGTGCTGGCTTGCTCGTAGCTCCGCAGGAGTCGTACGTAGTGACGCTCACATACGAATTCCCCGACGGACCTCGTGGTCAGATGAAGGAACACAAGACCGTATACAGAATCACGCCAGCCAAGAAAGAGGGCGAGCAGGCAAGCTTCGAGAAAGGTCTATTATATAATGTGAAGATTGGTGTCTACGGCTTGGAGAAGATCCAGATCAGCGGAAGCGTTGACGGATGGGGCAAGGGTGAAGATATTGATATCGACCAGGACAAAAACCCTAACGACCCTGACATCAATGGATATTAAAATAGGAATAATACAATCTTTTATAAATAACTTTTTTATTAATTTAAATTTTTCACGACTATGAAGAAAATGTTTTTCTTTGCATTGGCTGCAGCTGGTATGCTGACAGCATGTTCAAATGATGACACTCTCGGTGGAAATGGCGAGCAGAACGTATCTGAACAGCAGATTCGTCTCGGCGTTGCTTCGTCTAAGGTTCAGACCCGTGGTACTGGTACCGTAGGTGGTATGACTGACGCTGAGAACGTATGGGCAGGCCAGACTCTCTGGGTGTACATGCTCCAGAAGGGTAGCATGGATCTTGCTGTCTACAAGTCTCCGGCTGTTGGTAGTACAGCAGCTGCTGAATCAAAGGTGTTCGACAACAAGGAGTTCAAGGCTCCTAATACAGCTGACAATACAAAATCTGGTTTGGCTACTACAGCTGATGGCACTATCGCTTACTACCCAGTTAGCGGCAGATACGACTTCTGGGGTTATCGCGTTGACGATGCTGCAGTAGGAGGTAAACCTACCGTAAAGATTGTAAACGACAATGGTGATGAGGTTGCTGCAGACCAGGCTACAAAGCGTGTTGTTGATATTGAGATCGATGGTTCACAGGACATCATGGCAGGCAAGGCAGTTCCTTCTACTGATGAGGTTACTGCTCTTGGTGGCTATGCTGACAACTTCTACTCTGCTTATGCTGCACGTAAGGGCGTTCAGCCGAACATCACATTCAACCACCTCCTCACACGTTTCACATTCGAGGTACGTGCAGGATCTAAGGCAACAGCGGGTCTCCCAGCAGGTGGCAATACAGACGCTGTTAAGGTAACAGGTGTTTCTGTAAACTCAAAGACAACTGGTACTCTTACAGTGGCTTACACAGGCGAGACTAAGGCAGCTGCAGACCTCCTTACTTTCACAGGCGATGCTTCTCCTCTCACTTTGAAGCAACGTTCTACTACAGCAGCAGACAACAACGAAGCACTCGTTGCTCTTGAGCCTGTTACTTTGACATGGACAGATGATGCTGCAACAATAGGTGATGTTCTTAAGGTAGGCGAGGCTCTCCTCGTTGCTCCTGGTGAGACAGAGTATCCTCTTACAATCGCTCTTTCTCAGGATGTTCTTCAGAAGGTTGGTGATCCTAAGGTTACTATGCCTCTCGAGCAGAAGGCTACTATCAAGATGGACGGTACAAAGAAATTTGAGCCGGGTAAGTCTTACAAGGTTACTATCACTGTTTACGGTCTTGAGGACATCAGAGTTACAGCTACTCTCGTACCTTGGGCTGATGGTGGTTCAATCGATATCGACGACGACCGCAATCCGAACGAAGGCACATATACTCCAGCTCCTTAATCAGAGCATCTGATAAGAATCTCTATTTGAGTATGCAACCGCGTAAGGGTGCATATATAAAGCGTAGGGGCTTGCCCCTGCAGAAAGGGATTGAAGATATATAGACTCTCTTCCTCGCTGCAAAAGGCGAGGAAGAGACGAGTGTTTCAACAGTCCCAGTGAATAAACGTTTTTTTAGAAAAACAATAAATTCAACAAACAAATGAATAAGCATATATTCTTAATGGGAATGGCTGCTGCCATGTTTATGACCAGCTGCACAAACGAGGACGACCTCGCTGGCGGTAGCAACAATCAGCGACTGAACTCTGATGTGCCTATCGTGCTTTCTGCTGGTCAGCAGGCAAACAAGACCCGCGCATCGCTCGGCAATGTTGACCCTGTTAAAGGCACATATGACGGCACATTCGATACGCCTGCCGACAAGAACCTCGGCTTCTTCTGTCTTGCTACTGGCAAGATTGCAGCTAAGCAGGAAATTACTTGGCAGGAAGGCATTGACAACCCTAACTTCCTTTGGTTGAAGAATATTCAGGCAAAGGCTGTGACTACTGACGATGCCGACTTAGGTAAGCGTGTCACAAACCTTACACTCTTCGACGAGAATGGTGGTACAACACAGACAAATCACTATTACCCGATGGGTAGCCAGTATAGCTATACATTCTATGGCTATTATCCTTACTCAGCGAATGTGGCGCACAACGGCAATAAGTACAGCGTGAAGGTAACAGGTCTGGACGGTACAACCGATCTTATCTGGGGTAAGTCGTTCGTAAAACCAGATGATCCTGACAAGGCGGACGCTTACAGCGCAAAGTATCTGCGCGACAAGAAGAAGAGCGTAGAGGCTAACGGTGGAACATGGAATGAGAAGGCACACAAGGAGAACCGTCCGCAGCTCACCTTCGTGCACAAGCTCATGAAGTTCAACATCATCCTCCAAAAGGGTAGCGGCGAAAATACCCGTATTGCAAAGCTGGGTATCAAGTCGGCTAAGCTCCTCAATGTGGCTGACGCAGGTACACTTACTATTGCTGACCTCGACAATCGTCTCGATGCTTTGACTGACGATGTTAAGGGTAAGGAAGGCGAGTTTGTTGTCGATTGGACTACTGCTAATAACCATAACACTGAGGCTACTGCCTTCGATTTGAAGGACAAGGACGGCAATACTATCGGCAAGCCTGCTAATGGTCCGTACCTCGGCGATAACACAAAGGTTACTGTTGGTGACGGCTTCCTCATCCCAGTGCCAAAGAAGACTGGTACTAACGATGACGGCTCTTACAAGTATGAAGACAATGGCTACCTTGGTACAGACGCTGCAGAATTAGCTAACAAGGGTATCTTCCGCTTGCGTGTAGAGTACTACCTCTCCGACGCACCCGACAAGGTGTATAAGGCAGCACAGTACGAGATTAAGCCAGTATTCAAGACTACTGCTGGTACTGCGGTCGATGGTGAGCCTTGGCAAGCTGGTTACGAGTATGACATCGTAATCTCAGTTTCTGACCCAGAGCAGATTCAGACACATGGCTATCTCACTCCGTGGGAGAAGCGCGTAATCGAACTCGAATAAGCATTATAATTATAGAGAGGGTGTGGCGTTAAGCCATACCCACTCTTAATGATTTCTCAGACAAAAACACTCCAACACCCAACAAACACCCTAAAACATACAACCGGTGTAGCCCACGGCAGGGCAGCACCCACTAAAGTAGAAATTTCAAAGCCCCACAATATATAAAGCAACACGCTGGTGCAGCGCGATGCCGCACCTTTAAACATAACATAGTAAAAATGAAGAAATTACTCTTGACATTCTTGATGCTCTCGGCAGTATTCTCCGCTCGGGCGCAGAAGCTCGCCGTCAACACCGATGTGCTTATGGATGCGTGCATGGTACCAAGCGTCGGTTTGGAGATGACGGTCGGCAACTGGTCGACCCTCGGACTTAATGTGCTCGGATGTAATAAGCCGTATGGCAAGAACATAAAGTTGTTGGCAGCACAGCCCGAATACAGGTACTACTTCTCAGGACGCCCGATGCACAGCTTATTCGTTGGCGTTGGAGGCGTAGGCGCAATTTACAATGCTTCTATAAAAGGAAAAGTGTATAAAGGAATAGCTTACGGTGGTGGCATCACCTTTGGTTATGTAATGAATGTCACGAAGCGACTCTTTATCGACTTCCACGCCGGAGTGGCTGCTGTAGGCTACAATCGTAAGGAATACTTCGCAGGAGATAACTACGGCGACTATGTGGTAGGCGGACTCAACAAACTGAACGCATCAGGATATTACCTCATGCCACAACGCATAGGCATCTCAGTGGCTTACATCCTCAAATAATATAATAACACACAATAACAATGAAACGAAACTTTTTACGACATATATGCTTCGCGCTGATAGCTATACTGCTTGTCACCTTCACCGCTACGGCTGCCGTTCTGCAGCAGGACGACGGAGGTTCGCGTAAGGTGAAGATCAAGGTGTACTTGAAGATGGGTAAGAAGGGCGAGCCAAAGCCTGCAAAGACAGTGCAGTATTGTACATCATTCCGCTCTATCAACAAGGCTCTTGATGCAGCCAATCGTATCAACGTGGCTAACACGAAGGTGTTCAGTGGCGATCCGAAAGCATTGGAGAAAGAACTACGTTCGCTCGGCATAGCATTCAAGCTCTCTAAGTCGAATGGTGAGATTGAGGAGTTCCTCATGAGCGGTCAGGGCGTTGTAGTCTTCGACGAGGAGTACGGTGCAAAGGCTGTAGAGATAAAGTCGGGACAAGACAAGTTCACGGTGACGCTTGAGAGTAGCGACCAAATTCTTGATGAGACCGTTGTCGATGGTAAGTATCGCAACACCAACCCTACGATGAAGCCCGTGCCAGGTATGGACACCGGCGATAGAGTGACGTTCAATGTCAACTTCACCATCCCAGAGGGTTACACCACAGAGAAGTCGCGCATCATCTGCCAGCCGATGGCTGTCGACTGTCAGACAGAAGACACTATAGCCTATCTGCAGCCCATAATACTTGAGGGCGCAGAATATCACAAGAAGCAGGATAAGCGTATGGGCTTCAACTATATGAAGAACGATTCGGTGGCTCGTGGCTATGACCCATCGTACGTTTTGGAGCGCGATAAGGAGGTGGCTTACAGTACCAATGTCACCTTTAAGAAGCCCGATAAGGAGAAGACATACCGAGGAAGCTATCGCGTTGTGCTCGAGGACTATCATCATCGCACATGGGATAGCGGCGAGATGACAACCGGCTCATGCCTTGCATTCAAGCCATTGAAGTTCCTCGACTTCTCAGTGACGGCTGCCGATATGCCACTCACAAGCGAGTTTCAGGAGGCAGCGGAGGAGAATATGGCTAACGTGACCCGCGACTTGCGACTGAAGTTCGCCGTTGGTAAGGACGTGCTGCTCAACGACTCGATGAACATAGTAGAGCAACAAGCCATCGTGAAGGAGCTGAAGTCGTACGGCGATTTGCTTTGGGACGTACAGGTACAGGGCGGTGCTTCGCCTGAGGGTAGTGTGGAACTCAACACCCGACTTGCTACACAACGTGCGGCTGTGGCTCGCAACATCCTAAAGCGCCACTTGAGCTCGGACATTCGTGTGTCGACACTCGAACCGCGAGTGTTCACATGGGAAGACGTGCTTGAGCAGGTGGGCAAGAATGGCAATCAGGAGGTGTACGACGCAGTGAAGAACACTATCGAGACATACAAATCGAACGAAGTGTTCGGCATGTTGAAGCTACAGCCGTTCTTCGAGAGCGACATCGCACCTATTCTTGAGAACCTGCGTATCATGGTTGTGAAGTATCGTTACGAGATAAAACATATTATGAACGCAGAAGAGGCGGTGGAGAACTACTTCGCACACAAGCGCGAATATATCTCGGGCGAGAAGAAGATGTCGAACGGTGACTACTTCAACCTCTTGGCTACAGTAACCGATAGCTTAGAGCTCGACACCATCACAACACTTGCTTACAAGCACGTCATTGCGCAGTCGGACTATACACGTCTGAAGCTTGCGCCATACGTGGCTAACCAGATGGCACTGATGGCAAGTCGCAGAGGTATGCCCGATGTGAACATCCTGAAGCCGTTCATCGACTTCCGTAAGGGTGTGAACCAAATGGATATGAGCGACCGCTATAACCCCGTGAAGATAAACCGCGAGCAGCTGGTGCTCAACCAAGCCGTGATGTACTTCCAGGAGGCAAAGCTCGACACCGCGATGTTCTTCATTGAGATGTTGGAGAAAAAGAATGTGCAGCTGCAGGCTACAAAGCGCCTACGTATGCTCATCACATTCCAGCAAGGCTACCCGTTCTATATACAGGGCTTGATAACCGACCCGGAGCAGGTGGCAAAGATAAAGGAAGCAGAACGTTACGTGTTCAGTACGGGCGATGACAACCGTGCTATCATCTACACCGAGCTGCACGGATACCTTAACAAATCGCGCAAAGAATGTGAGGCTCTTATCGACCGTATGCCCGACGATAACCCGAAGAAGTGGTATCTGAAAGGCATTATATGGGCTGACGAGTGGGGACGTGAACCGCAGATAGATGACTACTCGGCAGCAAACAGCGGTTTCAAAGAACTCACGGAAGAAGAGGAGAACGAACTGCTACGCACCGACCCCGAGAAGGCGGAAGAGTACTACAAGCAGCTTGACGAGTATAAAAAGAAGAACACCGGACCGCAGCTTGACGTAAGCAAGGTGCCGTTCTACCTCGCCTACTTCCAGCATAGTTTCGATCTGGAGCCTAAGTTCATACGCCTGTATCGCAACGAGGGCAACGTGAACGACGACATCCGTAAGAAGTCGAAGTATATGCGAAAAGATATTCCGGCTTATCGAAAGAAGTTCGAGATACTCAAAGCCTACACCGACCGTAAGAAGGCTGAGGAAAGCGGAGCTGTAAGTGAGACAAAGGAAGAAGTGCAGTCGGCAGATAACAAGGATAACACCGCTGACGATAACAAATAAGACCAAGAACAATGAGCATTAACATCATACGCCTTTACGCAACAGCGATTTGTCTGATAGGTGGCTTGAGCTGTAGTGTAGCAAGAACGACAACGTTCAGTGTCGCTCCACGTGCTATCACACAGGTGCCCGACTCACTATGGGACGAGTCGGGAGAGGAAGACACCATCGGCAAAACTCGCCACAACTACGCTACGGAGTTCAATGCCCTCAAGTACGTGCTTGAGGACCGCTATCGTGGCTATGACGACACCTTCAGAAAGAAGTGGTACGACCACCTCTTCTTAGGCTTCGGCGGAGGATTGCATAAAGACTTGGAATATGCAGGATATAACCTCTCGCCAATCACGATGGCGCACGTGAGTGTGGGTAAGCAGTTCAACCCTTACCATACAGTGCGCCTTACAGCCGGATTGGGATTTGGCTACTATGAAGGTAACAAGAAGAACTATAAACAGTGGCAAGGTTCTGTCGACTGGATATATAGTCTGTCGACGTTGATGGACGGCTATCGTCCGTCTCGACTGCTCGATGTGTCAACAGTGTTTGGCTTTGGCGTGCGTCACAACACAACAAACATTGTTGACAACCATCGCACACGATACGAAATACGTGGAGGTGTGCAGGGAAAGATATTCACCGGTCCACAAGGATACCTCACAATAGAGCCGTATGTAGGTATCAAGTCAAGACACCTGTACAATAAGTTCGGAGGCTTCTATGGCGTAAACATCGGTATGGTGTACTATCTGCACAACAACCTTTCTATCGAGGATCGTATGCGCTACATGAAGAACCGTCCTGAATATGTGGACAGCACAATGCAGTGGCATCCGCAGAAATGGCGTACACCATGGTTTGCCGAGCTCTCAGGAGGTATGGCATGGTGCGTGGGAGGTAAAGGTGTGAGCCCAAAGATGGGACACTCTACGAAGATGTCTGTAGGTAGATGGTTCTCGCCGTCGGTAGGTGTGCGCCTTAGCTTAGGACTCACCTCCGCCACATGGGACAAAACCCATGAGGCAATGGGCGAACAGGACGAGGATAGACGCGCTATGCTAAGCATACCAGTGCAAGACGATGCTGTTGTCGACCTGCATGATATGACCGCTGATGCAACCGCAGAGGCTCTCATCAATCCGTTAGGATTTATGAAGAACTACTCTTTCGACCAACCATTCAACGTGGCTTTAGCATTCGGTGGCGGTCTTAGTTGGATTATGCGAGAGCAGAAGACCCATCTGCGCACCATCAGTACGTTCTACACGGCAGGCTTACACCTCTCGTATAACCTCAGCAACGACTTGCAGGTGTTCCTCGAACCGAGCTTCACCAACTATAACTACCGAATACCGTATCGCAACATAGACGCAGTGAAGCGTTTCAACGCCCAAAGAGTAGTGGTTCGTCTTGGTTTCACAGCCTATACACGTGCTACAAACTATCGTATGAGGAAGCAAGATGACTATGAAGCACCACGCATTCCGCTTAGCTTCGGTTTGGGCGCAGGTACGATGCTGTTCAACACCAAGAAGACATACGAGGGCGCAGCGTTCAACTATAATGCACAGGCCTTCGTTGAAGGACATTTCGGTAAGGTGCATGGCGTACGTGCTTCGTTCGAATACTTGTCTATCAATAGCGTTGCGCCGGACAACTATACTGGCACAACCGAGTATGGCACAGAATACACCACTACCGGACTCTTCAAGAACAACTACAAGCGAGGCTTCGTGGCACTCAACTATTTGCTGAATGTCACCAACCTCTGCTCAGGCTATCAGAGCAATCGTATGTTTGAGGCAGAGTTGTTCGCTGGTCCTGCATTGCTGCTGTCGTTAGGCAATAGCACAGAACCTGATGGTTCGATAAAGGTGAATAGTTCGCACACCATGTCGTACTCACAAAGAAAGTACAACACCAGCCCGCTTATGGGTGCCAATGGAGGTATCAAGATAAAGATGAACGTGGCTAAGCACATCGCTGTGACGCTCACACCGCAGCTCTACGTAGTGCGTTATGACCCGAATATGCTTGGCGTTAATATGATGAAGCTGCGCACGTTCCAGACACTCAACCTCGGTGTGCAGTACGTATTATAAGTAAATAATAGGGCGGAGGAACAAACACCTCTGCCACTCTTAAAGCTATACAAGATATGAACATGAGAAAAATCGCTATAGGCTTGCTCGCTTTCGCACTTGTTGCGCCTTCGGTTGCTTCTGTCTCGCTGAAAGACAAGAAGGAGAAGAAACCGAAGACCGAAAAGAAAGCAAAGGTTGACAATAAGACAAAGGCTAACAAAGCGTCAAGTTCTAATTCGCCACGCAAGGTGCAGACCATCAACGATGTAGAAGCCGCAATTTTGGGTATAGAGAAGATTGTGTCGCACACACTCGTTGAGGTAGAACCTATTGTGCAGCAGATTTGCGAGTCGCAACAGACCAAGAAAAGCGTGTGCCCACGTATCTACGTAGGCGCAGCCAATGCCTTTTGGCTCAAATCGGGTGTCAGCGATACCACATACGCTTTGAAATACATCGACAAAGCAATAGAACTCGACCCTCATTATAGTCCAGCCTATATGCTCAAGGGCGACATCTACAAGTGGGCTGACGATACTACAGTAGCTGTAAACTACTATAAGAAGGCGATAGAGATGGCTCCCAACGACTTCAGGACGTATCGTAAGTATGCATCATTTGTAGAGGCAGGTTTGGACAAGGTGACAGAGCGTGCGTTTGCGGGCGATACAGAGGCTCAAGAAGAAGTACGTAAACGTAGAGCAAAGCTGGAAAACATCTACGCAATGGCTAAGGAAGCCAATCCTACATTCCCATATAATCGTGATTGTGCGCGTTTGTATGCTGCATATGGTCTTACTACAAATGAGATTCAAAAGGGCGTTCAGTTGTATGATGAAGCTCAAAAGGACTCTTTAGAGGCTGACGACTATACATCACAGGCCCGAATGGTATATACTTTTGTGGACAATGCCGATGGTAACACAAAGTTGCAACTCTATACGCGCATTATGAATATTTGCGATAGTGGTTTGGTAAGATATCCTGCATACTATTATATTCTCTCCACTGGTGCGGATTGGGCGAACAGAGCGTATGATCTTGTAAAGAAGCAGCAGGGTGATGCTCTTTATGAGTATAAGAAGTTGTTCGCTTCAAGGGCATTGGAGTATAGTGAAACTTTGATCGCAAGCAAAGACACAGCTATTACTGATTTGAATTACTTGAATTATGGTAAGGCACTTATTAATAACAATAAGTTAAATCAGGGAATAGATGTGTTGAAGGAATTGCTAAAGAGCCCGACAATTAAAGATGATCAGGTAGCTTCTGCAATGGGTGTTATCAGTAACACCTATAAGGATATGGGCGAATACGATAAGGCAGAAACGGCTTATCAAGAGTATATCAATACTGTTGAAAGCAATGGTAAGCTGAACTATTTCCATCTGCAGAACTATGCTGCGATGTATAAGGATAAGGCGGAAGAGTGTGTCGGAATGGAGCAGGTGGCAGCTTATAAGAAAGCCTTTGATATATATGGACAGGCTGCAGAACGATTCCCTGATTATGCAGACTATGGCTATATCAATCAGCTTCAGTTGAGTCCGTTAATCGACCCTGATCAAGAGGCAGGCGTTGGATTGCAACCTGCTTTGCAGCTGTATAATAGCGTTTCTGCAAATGCTTCTTGGCAGTTGATGGCAACTCGTTATTTGGTTGGCTACTATTTTAATGTGAAGAAGAGCAAGGAGTTGGCTCGTAAATACTTTATGCGTTGGCACGAGCTCGACCCAGACAACGAGACAGTCAAGCGAAACATCGCAATCTTGTATAAGGTTAAACTATAAGATGAAGATATAACTTCACATCAGATATCCAGGCTATGGCAGCAATGTCATAGCCTTTTTTATTATCCAGTTGTTTCAGCTCTCTTTTTTCATAAGTTAGAAAAATTAATTGCTTCATGCCGTGTTTTCAGAATAATAATTGTAACTTTGTAAAGTAGCATTAAACTTATTGTATTATGGGAGGACTGAAAGATAGATACATACGTTTCGACTGGGCTATCAAGCGCTTGCTCCGTCAGAAAGCCAACTTCGATGTGTTGGAAGGTTTCCTTACCGTGTTTATCGGTGAGGAGGTGAAGATTGTGGAGATACTTGAGAGTGAAGGCAATCAGCAGACACCAGATGATAAGTTCAACCGTGTGGACATCAAAGCACGAAACTCGAAGGGTGAGATAATACTTGTAGAGGTGCAGAACACAAGCGAGCTTTACTATCTGGAGCGCATCCTGTATGGCGTGGCGAAAGCCATCACTGAGCATATTCATCTCGGTGATACATACAAGGAGGTGAAGAAGGTGTATTCTATAAGCATCCTCTATTTCGATATAGGTAAGGGTGCCGACTACCTGTATGTAGGACAGAACAAGTTCATCGGTGTGCATACAAACGATCAGCTCGTCATAACGGCTAAGGAGAAAGGCGCTTTAGTGCAGAAGAGTCCGGCAGAGATATTCCCCGAGTACATTCTTGTGCGTGTCAACGAGTTTGACAAGGTAGCAGTGACTCCGTTGGAGGAGTGGGTCGCTTACTTGAAGAGTGGAGTAATAAAGGAGAACACCACTGCTCCTGGATTGCAGGAGGCACGCAAAAAACTTCAGTATTACTCGATGACCGATGCCGAGCGCTATGCTTATGATGAGCACCTCAACGCTGTGATGATACAGAATGATGTGCTTGGCAATGCACGCGAAGAAGGACTTGCCGAGGGTCGTGCTGAGGGTCGTGCTGAGGGACTTACGCAGGGACGTGCCGAGGGTCGTGCAGAAGCAAAGAAGGATATTGTTAAATCTATGTTGAGCAATGGTCTGTCGGTAGAGCAGGCTGCAAAATATAGTGGTCTGACTGTAGAAGAAGTAGAAAGTATAAAGTAAAATCACGATATGGGAGAATATATAGTATCGGCGCGTAAGTACCGCCCGATGACATTCGACTCGGTGGTGGGGCAGGCTGCTCTCACCGCTACGTTGAAGAATGCCGTGAAGAGTGGCAAATTGGCACACGCCTACCTGTTCTGCGGACCGCGCGGAGTAGGCAAGACGACGTGTGCGCGCATCTTCGCGAAGGCAATCAACTGCATGAACCCTACTACGGAGGGCGAGGCATGTGGCGAGTGCGAAAGCTGCAAAGCGTTTGCTGAAGGACGCTCGTACAACATCTTCGAGCTTGACGCAGCCAGCAACAACTCCGTGGAGCACATCAAGTCGCTCATGGAGCAGACACGCATACCGCCACAGGTGGGCAAGTATAAGGTGTTCATCATCGATGAGGTGCACATGCTTTCGCAGGCAGCGTTCAACGCTTTCTTGAAAACACTGGAGGAACCGCCTGCACACGTGGTGTTCATTCTTGCCACAACCGAGAAGCATAAGATTTTGCCAACCATCCTCTCGCGTTGTCAGATTTACGACTTCGAGCGCATGAGCGTGGAGAACACCATCAACCACCTGAAGTATGTGGCAGAGAAGGAAGGCATCACCTACGAGGAAGAGGCATTGGCACTCATCGCCGAGAAAGCTGACGGCGGTATGCGCGATGCTCTTTCTATCTTCGACCAGACGGCAAGCTTCTGCCAGGGCAACATCACGTATGCAAAGGTGATAGAAGACCTGAACGAGCTCGACACCGACAACTACTTCAAGTTCGTCGACTATGCGCTGACGAACAAGGTGAGCGAGTGCATGGTGCTCCTCAACTCGATAATAGAGAAAGGCTTCGACGGCGGTAATCTTATCAACGGACTCGCTTCGCATGTGCGCAACGTGCTCATGGCTAAGGATGCGCAGACGCTGAAGCTCCTTGAGGTGAGCGAGAAACAGCGTGAGAAGTACAGCGCACAGGCAAAGGCGTGCCCCACGCAGTTCCTCTACAAGGCACTGAAACTGATGAACCAGTGCGACCTAAGCTATCGTCAAAGCAGCAACAAACGTCTGCTCGTAGAGCTGACACTCATCCAGGTGGCACAGATCACGCAGCCGGAGGATGCCGACAGTGCGGGGCGTAGCCCCAAGCAGCTGAAAACCCTGTTCAAACTTCTTGATTTCACCCGGACGAAAGTGGCTCAGCAGGTGGCTGCTCCGGTGAGCCATGCCTCGGTAAGCCATGTTTCAGCTGAGGCTTCTCCTTCGCAGACCGCCGCATCGGGTTCGGAAGCCGTCTCCGACAAGTTGTCTGCCGGCGTACCACGCTTGAAGCTCTCGTCGCTCGGTATGACCTTCCAAAGCTTGCAGCGCAAGGATGCGGTGGCGGCAAAGAAAGAGGCGGAAGAGACAAACAAGGATGAGAACGAGCAGTTCACGCAGGAGTTCCTTGATCTGCAATGGCTCTCGATGTGCAACCGTATGCCGCAGAAGATGGTGGGGCTTGCTTCCCGAATGAAGAACATGCAACCGCGTATCACCACCTTCCCCGATATCGAGGTGCTGGTAGACAACCAGATATTGCTCGACCAGGTAAACGAGATAAAAGGTCGCATACGCGTCACGCTCGCCAAGGCACTGCACAACGGAAATGTGTCAATATCGCTCCGCCTCGCCGAGGCAGAAGAGATAAGCCGCCGAAAGACAAAGAAAGAGGTGTACGACGAACTGATGCAGCAAAAGGAAGTGCGAGCGTTCGTCGAATCGTTAGGGCTCGAACTTGTTTAAAAGTAAAAAAGTAAAAGGTAAAAAGTAAAAAGGTAATGGTCTGCGTCGGTCGTTACGCGTATTCGCATCGACCGACGCAGACATCCGTATCGACCGACGCAGACATCCGCACCGACCGACGCAGACTATTTCTCAACGATGCTTTCGATGTACTTGCACACCATGTTGATGCCCTTCAGGTTGTCTCCACCCTCTGGTATGATGACGTGCGCGAAGCGCTTTGTCGGCTCAATGAACTGCTCGTGCATAGGTTTGAGCACCTTCAGGTAGCGGTCGACAACCATAGACACGGTGCGTCCGCGGTCGATAGTGTCGCGTTGTATGTTGCGTATGAGTCGCTCGTCGGGGTCGCAGTCGACGAAGATGCGCAGATCCATCATGTCGCGCAGACGCTTGTTGAGCAGTGTCATAATGCCCTCCACGATAATCACTGGCTTCGGCTCCACGTGTATCGTCTCCTTCTCGCGGTTGCACTTCAGGTACGAGTACGTAGGCTGTTCGATAGCTTTGCCCTCGCGCAGCTCGTTAATCTGCTTTATCAGTAGCTTCCAGTCGAACGCATCGGGATGGTCGAAGTTGATAGCCCGGCGCTCCTCTTCGGTCATGTGCGACGTGTCGTTATAGTACGAGTCGAGTGGTACGACAGCCACGTGGTGCGGCGGCAGTGCCTCAACAATTTTCTTCACTACAGTGGTCTTGCCGGATCCTGTGCCGCCGGCAATACCAATTATTGTTATCTTGTTGTTTGTCATATTCTTAAGCTTGGTCGTATAATGTGCTGAACATGCGGCTGTAGAACTCTGCCTTGCGTTCGGGCTTCATGGGGTAGGCGCGCGAGCTGCTCGGCATACGCCATAGACGCAGTGTTCTGTCGTCGAAGCCGAACTGCACGTTCTCGCCAACCTTCGGCTGCACCTTTATGTCGAAGCACGCGCAGAGCACGTCGGTGGCTTTCTGCCCGGTGGTCACGATGTCGGTGAGTGAGGGTAGGGAGCGCACCATTGCCTTCAGGTCAGTAGGCTCCACCACCTCTAAGTCCTTATCCGATGCAGTGTTCTTCAGTCGGCGCACCACCGTCGCTGTGTCGTACATGCCGATGTGACGCTCGTTGAGGAACGGGATAATGCGGTCAAGTCGGAACGTCTTTGCTTCGGTGTCGACGAAGTGCAGCTTGTCGTTGAAGAAGCATAGCCCGAAGATGCGCCACATATCGTTGGTGAAGTTGGGGTAGTAGAACCGCATCGACCAGCGCTGTTCGCCCGGCGGAAAACTGCCAAGCATGAGCAGCCGGCAGCCGTCGGGGAGAAACGGGGTGAAGGGATGGCGTTCGGTATTCATTACTTCTGCTCCTTCACCAGATACACCACTACCGGCAAGTGGTCGGAATAGCCGTCGAGCCATACACCGCCTGCGGTGGTACGCTTCGGCGAGCCCTTGTACTTGCCCTCGCTCTGTATGAGGTACGGGCGGATGTGGATTTGATGCTGGAAGTACTTCAGAGTAGAGAAGTCCTTCACGCCCTTCGGGTTGAGCAGGTTCGGAGTCATTACGATCTGGTCGAAGAGGTTCCACGATCCGTTGTAGAACAGTGTGCCCTTGCCCTGCTTTGTGAGAATGTTATACCACGGGTTGTACATGTCGTCCTTGCCCGTCTTCTCGATAGACGGCTTGCAAGAGAGTCCTTCGGTCATCGACTTGTTTGTAGGGTCGTCGTTCATATCGCCCATCACGAACACCTTGCAGTTGGGGTCGGCGTTCAGCAGCGAGTCCTTCACCACGCGCACCTGTCTGCCAGCCACCTCGCGGTAGTAGGATGTGGCGAAACGGCTCGGCCAGTGGCACACGATTACAGCCACGTGTTCGCCGGCGAGCGTGCCGCTAACGGTGAGGTAGCCACGTGTCACGTAGTTAGAGTCCTTCTTCTCCTCGGGAACGTATGGCACGAGGCGCACATCCTTCACGGTGAAGAAGCGAGGATTGTAGAGCAGCGCGCAGTCGATGCCGCGGCGGTCTGGACCCTCTACATGTACATATTTATATCCGCGCTGCTTCAGAGCTGGCTGTGCTGTGAGGTCGTCGAGTGCCTTCGAGTTCTCCACCTCAGAGAGTCCGATGAGGGCGCATCCGATGCCCGGCAGCTTGTCAGTGCCAAGGTCGGCTAATGCCTGCGACATATTGCGTAGTTTGTGGCTATATTTCAGTCCGTTCCATTTGTATGCGCCGTTAGGCAGGAAGTCGTAGTCGCGCTTGCCCTCATCGTGGCAAGTGTCGAAGAGGTTTTCCTGGTTGTAGAAACCTACGGCATAGAGATTGAATTTCTTCTGAGCCGATGCTCCCAATGTCACGCATAGGAGTAAGGCGAGGATAAAGAGATTTTTTTTCATTTGAGTTATTTGTTTTTTGTTTTTATTCGTTACACACTGCGTGTACGTGATACACGCCTACAAAGTTACAGTAATTTGTTATCATTGTGCCCTATTTCGTGTTTTTTTTGCATGAAATTGCGATTGTTTTCCAATCCGTTGGCATGTTCTGCATTGAAACATATACTTAATAAAAATTAAATATGGAAATGTTTCATTAATTGAATAAAAATGTGTTACTTTGCAATCTATTTCTTAAACTACCCTAATTGAATGAAATAAAAAAAGTAGTAGTTGATTTAGAAACGAAAATTTAAAACTTAATTATAAACATTACATGCAAAAGAAGCTTAAATTAGCAGTGTTGGCAATGTGCTGCGCTCCGTCTGCTTTCGCTCAGACACAGACCGACTCTATCGGTTATCATAGCGAAGCCGCAAGCGAGGCTGCCTTCACTTTCACTGAGGCACAGCTCGGTGAGGACGACGACATGACACAGAATGTGACAATCGTCAACTCCAACTCCGACATCTATGCCAGCCAGGTGGGCTATCTGTTCTCACCGGCACGTTTCCGCTATCGTGCTTTCGACCAGAAGTACAACGAGGTTTATCTCAATGGCTTGCAGCTGAACGACATGGAGAGCGGACAGTTCCGTTACTCTCAGGTCGGCGGTCTGAACAACATGACCCGCAACCAGGAGTTCGCCCTTCCGTTTGAAGGCAACAACTTTACCATGTCTGGCATGGGTGGCTCCAACAACTACAACTTCCGTCCGTCGGCAATGCCTGTAGGCCATCGTATGACCCTCAGTGGCGCTAACCGCAACTACACTCTGCGTGGCATGTACACCTATAGCACTGGTCTCTCAGAGAAAGGTTGGGCGTTCACTGGTGGCGTGAGCTATCGTTGGGCACGCAACGGCTACGTAGAGGGCACATTCTACAACTCGCTCTCTTACTTCCTCGCCGTACAGAAGGTGATTGGTAAGCACAGCCTCTCGCTCTCTACATGGGGCAACCCGACCGAGCGTTCTACACAGGGCGCAGGTACAGACGAGATGTATTGGCTCGCCAACAACCGCTACTACAACCCTTATTGGGGCTATCAGAACGGTAAGAAGCGCAACTCGCGCGTGGTGAACGACTACGCTCCAAGTGCAATCCTCACATGGGACTGGAACTTCAACGAGAACTCGAAGCTCACTACATCGTTCTTCGGCAAGTACTCTATGTACAAGAGCACAAAGCTCAACTACAACAATGCTGACAATCCGCATCCTAACTACTGGAAGAATATGCCGTCAAGCTACTACGACGTGTGGAATAGCGAAAACTCTACATATCGCACAGAGCAGGCTTACGAGGATTGGTTGACATCATACAACTATTGGCGTGCATCAAAGGCTAATCGTCAGATCAACTGGGATCGCCTCTACTACTCAAACAAGAACGCAGCTGCACAGGGCGGCGACGCTATGTACTACATCCAGGCTAAGCACAACGACAACCTGATGCTCTCGTTTGCCTCTACATTCAATCACCAGATTGACAAGGACAAGAAGGTAAACGTAGGCGTACTTGCAGCTACCAACAAGGCAATGCACTACCAGACAATGGAGGACTTGCTCGGTGCTACCCAGTTCCATAACATCAATACATATCTTATATCAGATAAGTACACAGCTACTTCGCCCGAAGCACAGTACGACCTCAACCATCCTAACGCAGTCGTTAAGGAAGGCGACCGCTTCTGCTACGACTATAACCTGCTCATCAACAAGGGCAAGGTATGGAGTTCGTACACAGAGAACTTCGGTTGGGCTAACTATACTATTGCTGCTAAGCTCGGCTACACCTCTTTCCAGCGCGACGGCAAGATGCGTAACGGTTTGGCTGCCGACAACTCGTTCGGCAAGAGCAAGCGAGCAGAATTCGTTGATGGTGGCTTCAAGTTCGGTTCTAACCTCACACTCGGTCGTGGCAACGTACTCTCGCTCGGCGTAGGCTATGAGCACCGCGCACCAGAAGCACGTGCAGCGTTCATGTCGCCAGAGATTAACAACGACTTCGTTCAGGGACTCAAGAACGAGCGCATCTTCAGCACAGAGCTCGGCTATATGTACGAGAACTCTTGGCTGCACCTCAATGTGAAGGGCTACTACAGCCGCATGACTAACGTATCCGACTGGCAGAACTTCTACAACGACGATAGCAACTCGTTCATCTATGTGTCTATGACCGATATGAACAAGTCGTACTACGGTGCAGAGCTCGGCGCTAAGTTCAAGCTCGCAAGCTTCCTCGACATTAAGCTCATCGGTACAATCAGCGAGGCTAAGATTACGAACAACTCTAAGCTCTGCTACATGAAGTCGACAGATGCCACACTGTACGGCACCGCCCAGACAGGTGACAACTACGACTATATCCACAACAAGGGTATGCGCGACAGCGGCACACCGCTCACCGCTCTCAGCCTCGGCGTAAGCTATCATCAGAAGGGTTGGTTCATCGACCTCAACTGCAACTACTATGACCGCATCTACCTGTCGTACTCGCCTAACTACCGTTTCCACAAGAACGTGGTGAACCGTAACGATGTGATGAAGGCATTCGGTCAGCCGATTATCAACGACGTGACCGGCGAAATCGTTTCCGGAGCACTCGATCAGGCAAAGGGTCACGGTGGCTTCATGCTCGACGGCTCAATCGGTCGCAGTATATACCTCAAGCACGGATCGCTCTCAATCAACCTCATGGTTCAGAACATCCTCAACAACCGCGACATCGTTACAGGCGGTTACGAGCAGAGCCGAAGCGGCTACACACAGAGCCTGAACGTACGTGGCTACTCGTTCGAGAAGAACCCGTTCAAGTTCTACGCCTTAGGTACAAACGGTATGCTGAACATTACTTATAAATTCTAAATCACAGAAAGAAGATGAAAAGTATAAAATATCTGAAACTCGCGCTCTTCGCGCTTGTTATAGGTCTTTCTGCTACATCATGTATGGATGAGGACTGGACCGACCCTACTGGCGAGGTGGCACCGTTCGGCAACAACCAGCTTCAGGAGACCAATGTCGTTTCTATTGCTGATCTTAAGGCAAAGTACGGTGCACAACTGAAGGATGTAGTGAACGACACAGTGCGCATCGCCGACGGTGTGCAGATCAAGGGTCGCGTCACAGGCAACGACATCTCTGGCAATATCTATAGCCAGGTTATGATCGAGGATGCTACCGGTGGTATCATCATCAGCGTTGCTCAGGGCGGCATCAACGGTCAGCTGCAGCTTGGTCAGGAGATTCTCGTTGACCTCGGCGGACTCTACTATGGCGTATATCGCACACAACCACAGCTGGGTATCCCGTACACCGACTTCAAGAAGAACCAGACTTACCCGAGCCGCATCAGCCGTGCAGAATGGCAGACACGCTTCAAGATTCTCGGCAAGCCCGACGCTTCGCTCGTGGTACCTCACGTGTTCGAGACTTCTGAAATCAGCACACTCAACGATGAGACCGTTGCACAGAAGTACTCTGGACAGATTGTGACACTGAAGGGTGTGGAGTTCGACACAGCCGACGGCACCGTCACATTCGCTCCTGAGGCAGAAGGTGCCACTACAGGCCACGGCGTGACACGCTACTTCAAGGGTTACACTGGTCAGAAGAAGCAGATCGGCATCCGTACAAGCTGCTACGCTAAGTTCGCTGCCGAGAAGCTGCCGAAGGGCAAGCTCAACGTAACCGGTATCCTCACCGTTTACAAGACCAGCGCAACATCGTCTTACGGCACAACAGTGCAGCTCGTGCTGCGCACACTCTCCGACATCGAAGTACTCGAACCGGAGAAAAATCAGCCGGCAGAAAAGGAGTAAGGACATCCTACATTATTATATATTATATAACAAGCAAACAAACAAAAGAATATGAAAAAGATATTTTTCTCAATGCTCGTCGCAACAATGACAGCATTCACATTCACAAGCTGCGAGGACGTTCCCGCTGCTTATGAGATTCCAGGCGGTGGTAACGGCGGTAACGGTGGTTCAACAACTGAAGTTCCGACATTGTATTCAGAGGCATTTGACAACAATACAACCGCATTTGAATTTAAAGATGTAAACCTCACAGGCGGTTTGACAAGAGTTTGGAAGGTGGCTTCTTACAATAATAATGGCAATCTTAATGCTTCTGCATTCTTAAACAATGCAAGCCATGCATCAGAGTCTTGGGCTGTTTCTCCTGCTATTAACCTCGCTGATAGCAAGAAGGCAGTTCTTGCGTTCTCACACGCTATCAACAAGCTTAGCGATGTTAGCACAATGAAGGACATGATGACAGTTTGGGCTTCTACCGACTACACAGGCGATGTTAGCACAGCTACTTGGAAACAACTCGTTGTTCCAAATTATCCGGCAGGTACAAGCTGGACGTTTGTAGAGTCTGGTGATATCGACCTTACAGAATATTGTGGCAATAAGGTTTACATTGGTTTCAAGTACACAAGTACAGATAACAACTCTGGTGGTTGGGAGGTTGACAACTTTACAATTAAGGGCGACGGCACACCAATGGTTACTCCAGGCAAGCCTGACACTCCCGATACTCCTGACACACCAGCTGGATCAAATCTCGTTTCAAATGGCGATTTCGAGGCATGGACAAATAGCCTTCCTAACAATTGGAAGTCGGCTTCTTCTGCAAGCAATGCCAAACTTTCACAGAGCACAGATGCTCATAGCGGACAGTATTCTGTATGTGTTGCAGGTGGTGCAAAGAACCAGCGTCTTGCATACAAGGAACTCACTTTGAAGCCAGGTACATACAAGATGTCGTTCTATACAAAGGCTGCTACTGCTGATGGTGCGGTTGTAGACTATGGCTATGTTAAGGTTGTTGATGGTAAGATTAGCGGAGGCAACGATTATATCTATGCTAAGAAGTACGACAAGTTGACAAATACAGAGTGGACTGCAATCAGCCATGAGTTCACACTCGCAGAAAAGACAACAGTAGCTCTTGTTATTGCTGTTATAAAGAATCCCGGCAAGGACCTCCTTGTTGACGATTTCTCTCTCACTACTGCTGATGGTGGAGTTGTTGACGGTGGTTCTACAGAGCCTGATCAACCAGAAACATCAACCACTTCTACCTATACGCTTGTTAATCAAATTACTGATGGTACATACGTATTGGTTGCAAAGACAGATGCAGGTTACCTCGCTGCCTCTCCGTTGGCTGCTACATACAATTACGGTTACCTCAAGAACCCTGTAAGCGTAACAGAGAGCAACGGAACTGTAAAGGTTTCTGACGCTAATGCCTTTACTATCAAGAAAGTTGATGGTGGATACACTATTCAGGATGCTACTGGTTACTACTTTATGAACGGAGCGTATAATAGCTTTAGCCGTTCTGCAGAACTTCCTGCAAGTGGTCATATTTGGACTATTACTGTCAACAGCGATAAGACTGTTAGTATCAAGAACAAAGAAATGGGTAAGACCATACAGTACGATACAGAGTTTACAAGCTTTGGCGCATACGAAGAGATTAAGGCTATATTGCCTTTCCTTTATAAGAAGTAAATATCATTAGCTGATACATTCCTATTCCAAGCCATTTCAAACGATGAGGTGGCTTGGAATTTTTGTTTCCAAAAATTTGTCGGTCTCGTAAAAAAGTCGTAACTTTGCATCCGCTAAGCATTTGAAAGCGAATTATTTATTTAACACTATAACAATTTTAAACAAAATGAAGAAGGGAATTCATCCAGAAAACTATCGCCCCGTCGTATTCAAGGATATGTCCAACGGCGATATGTTCCTTACAAAGTCTACATGCAAGGCTACAGAGACAGTAGAGTTTGAAGGCGAAACTTACCCAGTGGTAAAAGTCGAAATCTCAAGCACATCTCACCCGTTCTATACTGGTAAGAGCAAGCTTGTCGATACTGCAGGTCGCGTAGATAAGTTCATGAACCGCTACGCAAAGGTTCGCAAGTAAGGAAAAGAACGAGATATATACTTCAAATAGACACGCTCTATTTTTGAAATAGAATATTGAGAGTGTGTTCCATCCGTAGTTGCATATACGTATGGAACATACTCTCTTTTTTATTTAAGAGTAAAAGAGTAAAAAAGTAAAAGAGTAAAAAGTAGGAGGTATGGGCATCTTGCCCATACCAAGCCCCCACAAAAGCATATCTTTAAAGGTAAAAGAGTAAAAAAGTAAAAGGTAAAAAGTTAAAGATTTATCATTCGCGTCGACCGACGCGGATACTCGTAACGACCGACGCAGATGCTCGTAACGGTCGACGCGGATGCTCGTAACGGTCGATGCGGATGCTATCAGTAGTTTCTTTCTCCGAAGATATACGTACCGACACGCACCATCGTAGAGCGACACTCGGCAGCAATGTGGTAGTCGTGGCTCATGCCCCACGAACGCTCGCAGAAAGCATCATCGTCTGCAAAGTAGCGTGCCTTCACCTCGTCGAAGAAGTCGGCAGCAAGCATGAACTCCTTGCGTATGATACTTTCGTCATCCACGTGCGATGCCATCATCATCAGTCCGCATATCTGCACGTTCTGCAGCGCACGCCACTCGCCACCCTCAAGCAGCTCGCGACACGCGTCGAGCGACAGTCCGTACTTGGTCTCCTCCTCTGCGATGTGCAACTCCAACAGAACCTTTATCGTGCGTCCATGCGCAGCTGCCTGCTTGTTAATCTCGCGGAGCAACTTCAGCGAGTCGACAGCGTCAATCATCGAGATGTAAGGCGCGATGTACTTCACCTTGTTAGTCTGCAGATGACCTATGAAGTGCCACTCAATATCCTTTGGCAGCACCTCCACCTTACGCGACAACTCCTGCTCACGACTCTCGCCAAACACACGCTGTCCGGCATCATACGCCTCCTTGACGTACTCGGCAGGATGAAATTTACTGACAGCCACAAGTCGTACGCCTTGAGGGAGGCTGTCCGTCACCTCACGAAGTCTGTTTGCAATGCTCATACCTTACGGAGTTATTTTAATTAATATTTTATTAGGAGGGATAGAAACAACAAATGTCGTCGCTACCCCTCCCCACTATTCGCCTTAAGCTTTAACCCTCAAACTCGGGCTTATCGTTCTTCTCTTCTTTCTTTACAGGCGCGTTGTGCTCAAACACGTCCATAATCTTTGTTTCAGAGATGTTCGCGATGATATAGTCGATAGCAGTCTTGCCCATAGACTCCTCAATGTTCTTAACGGCAGCGTTGAATGTAGCAGCCTGAACGAGGAAGTTTACAGCAGTACGCTTCTCCTTAGCAGTCTTCTCGTCGATAGTGATGAACGAAAGCTTCGCCTTATACCAGCGGTCGTCGGTGTCCGAATCGCTGAAGAATATCTCGCCATAAGCAGCCGGAGTGATGTTCTTCACCTCGAACTCGCCCGTTACGAACGCCTCCATCTCCTTCGTGATAACCTCTTCCGCCTCGCCGAAGCTCAAAGCATCTACTACATATACTTCGCTTACCTTCTTCTGTCCACCATCTTCTGTCTGACGCTCGTAGCGCACTGTGGTTTCAAACCAATTTGCTGTTCTTGATCTCATTACTATTATATTTATTTGTTTCCTTAATTACGAACGACAAAAGTAACAATTAATTCTGAGATACGGAATAAACACACCCGATAAATAATATTTTTTAATCTCAATCAATCAACAATAAGGGATCAAATAATATTGTTGTGTTTTTAACAATCCAATATTATTGTTTATCTTTGC
>OGJJ01000595.1_pt1 | contig 31961 bp, 27 predicted proteins | sample 1572081 | NCBI WGS metagenome assembly OGJJ01 (sample SAMEA2582122, study PRJEB24529) | metagenome | biome: Human gut stool | place: China | collected 2011
TCGAGCCTTGACTAACAAATGCCGACGCGGGGACGCGTCGCCCCCAGGTGAGGACCCGCCCCCTCAATTAGGCAGACAAATTGCAGTTTATATTCATTTAATTCATTATAGAGGTAAATAAATGCTTACATTTGCATTTCGAACATAAACCACAACACGATATGAAACGTTTTTTACTTTTAGTGGCCAGTTTGTTTATGGGCGGCATGGGGTATACCACCTCACAACTCATGGCACAAACGGCACAACAACTTACGCTTGAAGACATTGCGGGCGGGAAATATAACCCACAGTACGTTTATGGTGTCAATCCAATGAAAGACGGCGAGAGTTATACGCAACTCTCAAACGATAGCAAATGTATCGTACGTCGCTCGTTTAAAACGGGCAAGGAGTTGGAGGTAATATTTAATGCCGATGAGGCACGCGGTCCCATTAAACTCAGCGCCATTGATGGCTACATCATGTCGCCCGATGAGCGTCGCATATTGCTCCGCACGCAGACGAAGCCCATTTATCGCCGTTCGTACACAGCCGTATATTATATATATGATGTGCAGAACAAGAAGTTTGAAGCACTATCAGAAGGTGGGCCTCAGCAGATGCCTGTATTCTCACCCGACGGCAACATGATAGCCTTTGTGCGTGACAACAATCTGTTCCTTGTCAAATTGCTCTTTGGCAATGCTGAAAGCCAAGTAACCAAAGACGGTAAGTTTAACGAAGTTATCAATGGTCTGCCCGACTGGGTGAACGAAGAAGAGTTTACAACCAACCGCTCGTTCGACTTTTCATCAGACAGTCAGATGTTAGCTTGGATTCGTTACGACGAGAGCAAGGTGCCTATTTATAGCATTCAAGAGTTTAAAGGCGCTTACCCTACTCGCCAAGAATACGACGAATATCCTGGAGCTTATAATTACAAATACCCCGTAGCCGGTGCTAAGAATAGTGACGTAAGTGTGCTTACCTTTGACATTAAGAACCGCGTTACGCGCACACTCAAGTTGCCTCTCGATAGCGACGGCTACGTGCCACGCATTCACTTCACGTCCGACCCAACGAAGTTGGCCGTTGTTACGCTCAATCGCCACCAAGACCGCATGGACATCTACATGGCCAACCCTCGCAGCACGGAGTGCAAACTTGCTGTGCGAGAGGAGGTAAACAAATACGTTCCTGAGTCAGCTTATGGTAGCCTCAAATTTTATGGCGACCACTTTGCCTTCATCAGCGACCGCTCTGGCTACAAACACCTTTATTGGTACAACTTAAATGGTAAGTTGGAGCGTCAAGTGACAAAAGGTAACTATGACGTGTCCGACTTTTACGGCTACGACGTAAAGACGGGACGCTTCTTCTACGCCTCACATGAGGAGAGTCCACTTCGCACAGCTGTTTACTACACCGACAAGAGCGGCAAAGAGCACAAACTCTCAACAGAAGTGGGAACAAACGCTGCCACGTTTAGCACTTCGATGAAGTACTTTATGAACATTTATTCATCGGCCACGCAACCTCCTGTGACGACACTGCGCGATGCCGCATCGGGCAAGGCGCTTTCGACTATGGTCGACAACAAGGAGTTAAAGGAGAACCTCACTCCCCTACTCGGCCAAAAGGAGTTCTTTACATTTAAAACTTCTGAGGGCGTTGAACTAAACGGCTGGATGATTAAGCCGCGCGACTTTGACGCGTCAAAAAAGTACCCAGTCATTATGTATCAATACTCAGGTCCAGGCTCGCAAGAGGTGCGCGACGCTTGGAGCATGGGCTTCTATCCTGGCGGACAGTTTGAAAGCTACATGGCGCAACAGGGCTTTATCTTTGCTTGCGTCGATGGTCGCGGCACAGGGGCTCGCGGTGCAGAATTTGAGAAGTGTACTTACCTCAACTTAGGCGATAAGGAGTCGAAAGACCAAGTTGAGACGGCACTTTATTTGGGTTCTCTGCCTTACGTTGATAAAAATCGCATTGCCATTTGGGGTTGGAGCTTTGGTGGCTTTAATACGCTGATGTCGATGAGCGAGGGACGCCCTGTGTTCCGTGCTGGCGTAGCCGTTGCGGCTCCAAGTAATTGGAAGTATTACGACACGGTATATACCGAACGCTATATGCGTACACCGAAAGAGAACGCTGACGGTTATAACATCAACCCCATTCAACGTGCGCAGAACCTTCACGGTGACTTGCTCCTTATTCACGGAACAGCCGATGATAACGTTCACTTCCGTAACTTTACCGAGGTAAGTGAGGCTTATGTACAACAGGGCAAAATGTTCCGCCAACAGGTGTACACCAATCGCAATCATAGCATCTTTGGCGGCAACACGCGCTTGCACTTGTTCAAGACGATTAGCGACTTCTTCATTGAGAAGTTGAAGTAATCTTATACTCAAATTGCAGTTTAAAATAAAAACGCGAAGCACATAACTATAATGTTACGTGCTTCGCGTTTTTATTTTATTAATCTTCTAAAATTACAACTGTCATCTTATATATTGAACTGCTTACCTTGTCGACCATCGTCGTAGCCTTTGGCATAGCCTTCGCGATAGCCTTTGACGTATTGCTGCTTTTCGTTAGGCGATGAGAAGGAGTTGGTGTCATCGTAAGTAGCTCGTTCGGTATGGGCTGCGCCGTCGTCACAGCCTGCGGCATAGCCATCGTCATAGCCTGCTTCGTAAGGATTGCGCTTGTCTTTGCCCAAAAGGGTGTCGGGCAGTTGTGAGGTAATGACGGTGTCGGGCGTTGAAGGCAATACGTCGGGATCGACACTGGTGTCAGGCACAGCCACTTGAGATTGTGAGCTATCGGCCGAACCTGGAGCAGTGAGCTGGCGCTGTTCGCCCGACGATTGTTTCATATAAATGATGCCTATGACAATCAAGATGCAAAAGAGGACGATTGATATAATCTTCCAACGATTTTGTGATTGCGGTAACTTATTGTAGTTCATAGAGTGTTTATATAGAGAGATGTAAGAGTGTGTTCTTTAGAATATAACCTTTTATCGTCCCATCAGCGGACGTTTGCGACTGGCATCCATACGCAGAAAAATGAAGAGCATCAGCGTGAAGCCCCATAACGACGAGCCGCCATAGCTAAAGAATGGCAGCGGAATGCCAATTACGGGAGTTACGCCCATTACCATACCGATGTTGATAAAAACGTGGAAGAGCAATATACTGGTGACGGAGTAACCATACACGCGGGCAAAGGTGCTAACCTGTCGCTCACTAAGGTATATTAAACGCAATATCATACATAGGAAGAGTAACAACACACCTGCCGAACCAAGGAAACCTTGCTCCTCGCCCACAGTGCAGAAGATAAAGTCGGTATCTTGTTCAGGGACGTACTTTAACTTCGTCTGCGTGCCGTTCATAAAGCCTTTGCCTTCAAGTCCACCCGAACCGATAGCGATCTTGCTTTGGTTGACGTTATAACCTGCATCGCGATTGTCCTCATTCATGCCCAAAAGCACTTGTATACGCACACGCTGGTGAGGTTCGAGCACTTTGTTGAGCGCGAAGTCTGCGGTATAGAGGAAAGCGGTGCTGCCTAAGGTGAATACGGCAATGAGTAGACAGGTGTTGACACGCTGACCTAATGACTGCCAAGCCAGATAACCTGCCATAAAGATGCACAAGGCTAAGAGGACCCATGATATATCGAAGGGGATAATAAGCTCTGACACGATGAGTGACAACGCTATCGCAACAATGCCTATAAGCAGAAATTGTCGTGCTGCCTTGTTGTGCTTATCATAAACGCGCAACATGCCCATGGTGAATATCCAAATGAGTGTGAGCACTACAAACTCACCTACTGAAGCATAGGTGCCTGGTAACTCTACTGTGCCAAAACGTATGCCGACTACAAAATAGATAACGGCTGCTACGGCTATAAACAATATGCAACCTGGCATTCCTTCACGATAGAACATCAAGAAAAAGGCCATATAGACAAGAGCCGAACCCGTTTCGCGTTGCAAGATAATCAACACAACAGGCAATAACACTAAGGCTGCGGCTTTAAAGAAGTTGTGCATCTTGTCGAGGGTGAAGCCGTATTGGTCGATCAACTTTGCCACTGCCAATGCGGTGGCGCATTTGGCAAACTCGGCTGGCTGTACGTTGCAAAAGCCTAAACTCACCCACGAGCGCGAGCCTTTAATGTCTTTAGCAACGAAGGGGGTGACGAGCAATACCAACATCATGGCCCAATAAAAGAAGCCTGCCAAGGTGTCGTAATAGCGGTCGGACGTCATCATTATAACGAAGGCTAAGCCAAAGGCACAGCTTATCCAAACGATTTGTTTGCCCGTGCGCACTCCCCATTCAAAGAAGTTGGTATCGCCCAACTCATGGGTGGCGCCGCATATACTGAACCACCCACACACCAAGAGGGTGATGTAGAGTACGAGCACCACCCAATCGATATTAAAAAGCGGATATTGTTTGTTTTCGTTTAACATGTGGTAAATGTGCAAATATGCAAATGTGAGAATGTGCAAATGCTTGGTGAATGTGCAAATGCTTGGTGAATGTGCAAATATGCAAATGTGAGAATGTGCAAATGCTTGATGAATGTGCAAATGCTTGGTGAATGTGCAAATGCTTGGTGAATGTGCAAATGCTTGGTGAATGTGCAAATGTGCTAATATGCTAATGTGCTAATACGTTGATATGTGAATGTATTAGTAAGAGAAAATATGCAGCAAACAAAGGCGACCATTTGCACATTTGCACATTCTCACATTTGCACATTAACTAAGCATTTGCACATTAACTAAGCCTTAGTCTCCATACTTAATGTGCATGTTTTGAAAATGTTGTGCTTTCTTTTCTGACGAAGCTGAAAGTTTGCCATTGAGGTATTGTTCCATGATAAGAGCACCAATGGGCACACCGTAAACATTACCGAAACCACCATTCTCAACATATACTGATACGGCGATACGTGGTTGCTGCATCGGAGCAAAGCCCATAAAAACTGAGTGGTCGTGACCACGGTTTTGTGCCGTACCCGTCTTGCCACATACCTCATAGCCAGGCAAATTGGCTGCACGACAGGTACCGTCGAGTACGGCCTTACGCATACCTGCTACACAGTATTCATACCAACGTCGATCAACCCCCGTGTAGTGCTTCTCGCGATAGATGGGGTCGATGCTACCATTCTGAATGTTGTGAACAACGTGAGGCGTGTAGAAGTAACCCCGATTGGCCACAGTGGCTGCTAAGTTGCAGATTTGAAGTGGAGTGGCCGTTACCTCACCTTGGCCAATGGCAATTGAAATAACTGTAAGTCCGTTCCACGAACCTTTATAGGCTTTGTCATAGTACTTTGCATTGGGTATCATGCCACGCTTTTCACCAGGAAGGTCGATGCCTAACTTGTAGCCATACCCCATGCGCACCATATAGTCTTTCCATACGGTCATGGCTTTCTGTACAGAGCCGTACTTACGCTTATTACTGAGCAAGCGGAAGAGGTTCCAACAGAAGTAAGAGTTGCACGAAGTTCCAATAGCGGGTACAAGGTTAATGGGCGACGCATGACCATGGCAGCCTACGTGTAGACCTTTATAATTGAAACCATGATGACAGGGGAAGGCTATGTGCGTATCAATCGACCCTTCTTGTAATCCTGTCAGGGCTTGGGTAATCTTAAATGTTGAACCGGGCGGATACGTACCCATTATAGCGCGATTGAGTAAGGGACGCTTGGGGTCCTTCTCAAGTATCATGTGATTCTTACCACGATCGCGTCCTACCATGGTGCGAGGGTCGTAGGTGGGAGCCGATGCCATGCAAAGCACTTCACCCGTTGAAGGCTCAATGGCTACAATGGCACCTTTCTTGCCTTCCAACAATCGCTCGGCAAGGGTTTGAAGGTCCTTGTCAATACCAAGGGTTACGTTCTTGCCTGGCTGAGCTACTTTATCGTACTTACCATTTTGATAATGTCCTTGTGTGCGGCCATGTACGTCGCGCAACATGATGCGCATACCCTTTTCGCCACGCAACTGATTTTCGTAAGCGCGCTCAACGCCCAACTTGCCGATATAATCGCCAGAAGCATAATACTTTGTTGAGTCATCGGTGAGCTCGCGCTCGCTAATCTCACCCACATCGCCTAAGAGGTGGGCACCGATACCACTGGTGTACTGACGCGTAGAACGCTTCTCGACACTGAACCCTTTGAAGCGGAATAACTTCTCACGAAAGAGCGAAAACTCTTGGGCGGGAATCTGCGCCATAAAGAGTTGAGGGGTGTAGCGCGAATAGCCTGGATTCTTCTTGGAATCCTTTATATCGGCCATGCGCTTGATATACTCATCGCGCGTGATACCTATGGTCTGGCAAAAGTCGAGCGTGTCTACCCCACGTTGGTCGTTCATTACCACCATGATGTTGTAAGACGGCTCATTGTAAACCAAAATACGACCCTTGCGATCGAGTATCAATCCGCGCGAGGGGTATTGTATGTCCTTACGAAAGGCATTTGAATCGGCATTCTTCTTATAGTCATCACTCCATAGTTGCAGGGTGAAGAGCCGAAGCATATATACTAATACAATACCGATAGCAACGCCCCCAATGACGAACTTTCGTATTTCAAAATTATTGGAGGTTGACATTGTGTTATTTATGAGATTCTATGGGGGAAGAGTTGACAAGTTGACAAGTTAACGAGTTGACAAGTAAGTTACCCCATCTATAAAGACAAACTTACTTGTTTACCCGTTTACTCGTTTACTTGTTAACTATAAAAAAACTCACTTACTGCGTATGGCCTCAATTGCTACAACAAACAATGTGGTGAGCAGCGTACTACCCGCTATGTTGATGAGCAAAATCTGCCAATCAAAGAAGGAGAAAGATTCGAGTAGGAAGAACACCACGCTGTATACTAAGACTGAAAAAAAGGTATACTTTATGAATGAACTCCACTCCATCGTTTTACGTGACGGTTCGAAGGCATCGTTGTCTTCCTTCGGTGCAAAGACTTTTAAGAACCAAGGGAGTACAAGGCCTAAAAAGCACATGGCACCAGCTGCCATGCCAGGAGTGTTAGTAAACAGGTCTACTCCCAACCCTAATAAAAAGCCTAACAAAACGTACACCCACCTTGCCGTGTCGCTTGACAAAATGAGCAGAAAATATACGTAGGGCATCGGCGTAGCATAGCCAAAGATGTGTACGTGGTTAAACACCAAAGCTTGTAATAGCAATAGCATCACAAACCAGCCTACTCGCGAAGTTACGGTTTGCAGTTTCATTTATTTGATCACTGAGTTTATACGTTACTGAAAGTTGGAGTCGGCATTGTCCATTTGTTGAGCATGCACCTGTAGGGTATCAATCTCAGCCTTGTAAGGCGTGGTTACTACTGACACATCGCGTAAGTTGGCAAAGTTGGTACCCAAATTAACATCTAAGCGATAGGACTGTCCGTCAGCCGAATTGCGAATGCGCTTGACACGGCCAACAAATATGCCTGGAGGGAACACGGCCGAATAACCACTCGTCTCTACAGCTTGGCCTACCTTTACCTTTGCATAACGTGGCACGTCATCAAGATAGGCCATAAGTAGGCTCGCCCCGTCCCACTGCAAATAGCCAAAATAGCTTTGACCGCGCACACGACAACTGATGCTTGACTTGCGATTGGTAACAGGAATTACCAATGAGTGGTGTGGCCCTGTAAGGTAAACGATGCCTACTACGCCACCTCCACCTACTACACCCATTTCAGGACGTATGCCGTCGGCCGTACCACGATCAATAACCAAATAATTATTGGTGCGTTCCATGCTATTTGACACAACGGTAGCAGGCACCATATTATAGCCTACTAACTTTTCACGCATCAACTTCTCGGTGATCGTAGTGTCTTTGGTGGCCGTTATTAAGGCTTGACGCAACTGTTCGGTTTCGCGCTGAAGTGCTATATTTTGGTCGGTCAGTTGACGATTGACTTCCTGTAGATGAAAGAAGTTTGTTACTCCTTCACAGGCGCCATTGATGCCTGCAACTACTGAATTAGCAGCGGTAAAGTACACACTACCCTGATAGCTATTGAAACGAAATAGAAGGGCCAAGCTAAAGGCCTCGAGCACTACAAAAAGAAAGTAGTAGCTATATTTGCCAACAAAATCGAATAGATTGTTACGTGAACTATTTTCACTCATTATGTTGTACAAATAAATAGCTTCACCTGCTCGGTTCACACCTCTTCATTTATGAAGATGAACACCGAGAGGGTGAAGCCACTCGTATTTTACGAATAGAAAAGATTATCTCATCAAGAAAGTGAAGTTCTCAACATTCTTCAACGCAATGCCTGTACCCTTGGCTACGCAGAGCAAAGGATCTTCAGCTACGTGGAAGGGTATGTTAATCTTATCACTCAGACGCTTATCGAGTCCGCGCAACAAAGCACCACCACCTGTCAAGTAGATACCATTCTTTACGATGTCGGCATACAATTCGGGCGGAGTGTTGGCCAAGGCATTGAGCACAGCCTGTTCAATCTTTGCAATTGAATTTTCAAGGCAGTGGGCAATTTCTTGATAGCAAACGGGCACCTCCATAGGCATATTGGTAATGCGGTTAGGGCCATGGATCAAGTAGTCCTCGGGCGGATTGGGTAAGTCGGTCAGTGCGGCACCAACATTTATCTTAATACGTTCGGCCATACGCTCGCTCACACGGACGTTGTGCTGACGGTTCATATACTCTTGAATGTCGTTGGTGAAGTCGTCACCTGCCATCTTGATTGAGTTGTTCGACACAATGCCGCCTAACGAGATAACAGCAATCTCGGTTGTGCCACCACCTATATCAACAATCATGTTACCCTCAGGCGCATTCACGTCTACACCTATACCTATAGCCGCAGCCATAGGTTCGTAAAGCAAGAAGACGTCACGTCCGCCAGCATGCTCGGCAGAGTCGCGCACAGCACGCAACTCTACTTCAGTTGACCCACTGGGAACGCCTATCACCATACGCAATGAAGGTGAGAAGAGTCGCTTACCTGAGTGAACTTTCTTTATCAAGCCGCGCATCATTTGCTCACATGCATTGAAGTCGGCAATGACACCATCACGCAAAGGGCGGATGACGCGTATCTTATTATTCGTCTTTTCGTACATGCGCTTGGCCTCTTCACCCACAGCCATCATTTTTTCGCTATGCGTGTCGAGCGCTACGACTGAAGGCTCATTCACCGCTATTTCGCCATCAGCGATAATAATGGTGTTGGCCGTACCGAGGTCGATAGCCAGCTCTTGTGTAAACGAAAAGAATCTTGAAAAAAATCCCATTTTATTTCTTGTGTAAGTTTGTTAGACAATGAAGTCGTCTAAACTTTTCTGACGAAGATTTGAATTGGAGTTTGAACTCTTCTAAATTCAATCTTCACCTTTCTTTTTGGTCGTTTTTTGACCTTTCATCGGTCGTGTAGCTCGCTACACTCCCTCTTCAAGGTCCAAAAACGCCTCAAAAATAAAGGCAAATCTTGAATTTCATAAAAGTTCAGACGACTTCAATAAAAGCCGTCAAACTTTCTTTTTTTACTTTTCAAACCATGCGTGAATAGCTGTATCGTAATGACTGCTCACGCCAAAAGCACGTGTAGCAAACCAACGACGTTCTTCCAATTCGGTTTGTGCACCATTCTTGCTAACGATGTCGAGCAAGGGTTTGTATTCAGCCTTTGAAGGAACGATTACAACGTCATTAAAGTTTTTAGCTCCTGCACGAATGAGTGAGATGCCGCCTATGTCAATCTTCTCAATAATGTCAGCCTCACTAGCACCACTTGCTACTGTTTGCTCAAATGGGTAGAGGTCGACAATTACGAGGTCAATTTCAGGAATCTCGTATTGTGCCATTTGCTTTTGATCCTCTTCTAACTCACGGCGTCCCAAGATGCCACCAAAGATTTTGGGGTGAAGTGTTTTCACACGACCACCCAAGATGGAAGGGTAGGTAGTTACGTCTTCTACCTTCTGGCAGGGATAGCCTAATGATTCAATAAACTTTTGTGTACCACCTGTTGAAAGGAATTGTACTCCTTCTTCATGCAATTTGGCAAGAAGTTCTTCCAATCCATCTTTATGAAAGACAGACACTAACGCCGTTTTAATTTTCTTTGTTGAGGACATATTGATGATTTATTGTAGTCTTACTAATTGATTTTGCCTACAAAATTACTGTTTTTTTATATCGTATGCCAAAGTTTTACGCGATAAAATAAAAAAGATGCGCTTTTTTAGTCTTAGTAAAGTAAATACGACTTCATAGGTTTGATGTTAACCAAACAAAAGAAGAGCAATTAAACACTTTTGAAGCGTTTTATTTGCTCTTCTTCGTTATTTAGCTAATCTGCGTATATTTTGACGCGTGCTTTATCGAATGATAGTAGCTTCACGATCAGGACCTACAGATACAATGTTAATAGGCGTATCGGTAGCCTTTTCGATATAGGCGATATAGTCCGCAAATGCTTTTGGGAAATCCTTTTCGTTGCGAATAGCCGTGATGTCGGTCTTCCAACCAGGTAATTCTTCATACACAGGCTGCCAACCTTCCGTGTCGTAGGGCATTTCTGTAACGGTCTCGCCATCTTTGGTGTAAGCAACACATACCTTGATCGTATCAAATCCGTCAAGCACGTCGCCCTTCATCATCACAAGGTCAGTCACGCCATTAATCATAATCGCATATTTCAATGCAACGAGGTCTAACCAACCGCATCGACGATTACGACCTGTTACCGCACCGTATTCATTGCCTATGTGACGAATCGTATCGCCCGTTTCGTCAAATAGCTCAACGGGGAACGGTCCACCACCAACGCGTGTGCTGTATGCTTTAAAGATACCGAACACGTGGCCAATGCTATTGGGAGCAACGCCAAGTCCAGTGCAAACGCCACCACTAGTAGTTGATGATGAAGAAACGTAGGGATAGGTGCCGTGGTCGATGTCAAGCAATGAGCCTTGAGCGCCTTCAGCCAACACATTCTTGCCTGCAGCAAGCGCTTTGTTAATCTCAAATTCCGTATCAGTTAAGTGGAACTTGCGCATATACTCAATGCCTTCCAACCACTTCTTTTCCTCCTCGGTAATGTCGTAGTCCGTGTAGTGAAGGTCGCGTAGTATTTGTTCGTGGCGAGCTTTTAAAGTCTTATATTTCTCATCAAAGTTGTGTAAAATATCACCTACGCGCAATCCAACGCGTGCTGCCTTATCACTATATGTCGGGCCAATGCCTTTGCCTGTTGTACCAACTTTGTTCTTACCCTTTGCCGCTTCGTATGCACGATCAAGTATGCGATGAGTGGGTAGAATAAGGTGAGCACGACGGCTAATGTGTAATCGCTCTGTAAGTTGATAGCCTGCAGCTTCAAGCTCGTTAGCTTCAGCCATAAAGAGGTCTGGTGCTATTACACAACCATTACCAATGATGTTAATTTTTTTCTCATCAAAGATGCCTGAAGGAATAGAGCGTAACACAAATTTCTTACCATCGAAAATGATGGTATGTCCTGCATTGCAACCACCTGCAAAGCGTGCTACAACATCATAGCGAGGTGTGAAATAATCTACAACCTTGCCTTTACCTTCGTCTCCGAATACGATACCCAACAGGGCATCAACTTTTCCTTTCGTCATGTTATATTAAGGTGATGAATTTCTCTTTTCAAGACTCTGACTTATAAATAAGCCCTTATCAACTTTGCAAAGGTAAAGTATTTTTATGGTATAAGAAAAAAATGAACTTATTTCTTTTTGCATGTAGCGTTTTTTGGCCTTCCAAAGATAGACGGTGGCTCGGCAATGAAAGCAAAAAAATGCTTTTTTTCTTTTCATTGCTCTCGCCTTGCGCTATCTTTGCAAGCAAAATGATTGTGTCATGAAAGAAACCGAAGAAAATCAGGCAGAACAGTATTACCATAGTCTGCCTATTCAAATACGCTTTAACGATGTTGACCGCTACGGACATGTGAATAATAACTCTTATTTTGCTTATTATGATTTGGGCAAAGAAGAGTATTTGCGCAATGTACTAAAAATGGACTATCGCAACTCTGACGTGGTGCCCGTTATAGCAAATATTAATGCTGACTTTATATTGCCTATATTTTATGGTGATGAAATTATCATCGAAACGCGCGTGTCGCATATAGGCAAGAAGAGCTTTACGCTGAAGCAGCGCGCCGTTAATCAAAAGACGAGGAATATTGTGTGTCAGTGTAGCACTGTAATGGTTTGCTTTAATCTGAAAACGCAAACTTCGGCTGAGTTGCCTGAAGTGTACCGCAAAGCTTTTGTTGAGTTTGAAAGCGGGAAGGAAAACTAAACTATTCTTTTCTATATGCAGAAAATAATCTTTTCAAAAAACATAACGGCCGAGTTGGACGCACTCTGTGATCAACTTGCGGCAGACCGCGTCTTCTTACTGACTGACGTTACGACCGAACAACTTTGTCGTCCATTAGTAAGTGAGTGTAAGGCATTGCTTCATGCCGAGAGCATTGTAATAGGAGCTACTGACGTAAACAAAACACTCGATACGCTGTCGCAGGTTTGGACTGCGTTGAGTAGTGGTAAGGCCTCACGCCAATCGTTGCTCATCAATTTAGGCGGTGGTATGGTTACAGACTTAGGGGGCTTCGCTGCCGCTACGTTCAAGCGCGGCATTCGCTTCGTTAACATTCCTACCACCTTGCTCGCTATGGTAGATGCTGCAGTGGGCGGTAAGACAGGCATTAACTTTAATGGTCTGAAAAACGAGATAGGAGCATTTAAGGAAGCGGAAGCCGTAATTATCGACACTGAATTTTTACGCACGCTTGATGATAAGAATTTGCGTTCGGGCTATGCAGAGATGTTGAAGCACTCATTGCTTGAGAACGAAGCAATGTGGGCAGACCATTTGAAGTTCGATTTGGCACAACCCGATTATGCTCATTTGCAAGAGTTGGTAGCACAAAGCATTCGCTGCAAAGAACGCATTGTAACAGAAGATCCTCACGAACATGGCATACGCAAGGCACTTAACTTAGGGCATACCGTGGGGCATGCCTTTGAATCGTTTGCCCTGGAGCAAAACCGTCCTATCTTACATGGCTACGCAGTGGCATACGGCTTATTGTGCGAACTCTTCTTAAGCGCAGCACACACCCACTTCCCCACCCTACAAATGCGCCAAACCGTACAATATATTCGTCAGCACTATGGGGCGTTTTCGTTTACGTGTGATGACTATGACCACCTTTACGAACTCATGTTGCATGACAAGAAGAATGTAGGCGGTGTGATCAACTTCACACTCTTAGGCGGCATTGGCGATATTCGATTAAACCAGCATTTAAGTAAAGAGACGGTGTTTGAGAGTTTTGACTTCTTTAGAGAAGGATAACAAACGCTTCAAAGTCAAAAGATTATGTATAAGAAAGTAGCAAGATATGTAGAAGGCGTGCTTTCGTTGTTAGTCATCTTCTTATTATTAATGGCCGCCACCTTATGGACGGGGCGCATCTTTGGCCGTGAGATAGGTGGCGAAAAATCTTCGGTAGAGGCCAATGGCGGCAATGCATCGTCTACGACTGTCGTACCAACGTCGCAACAAATCAAGCAATTAACACTGAGTGAAAGCACTGTGCAACTCACACCGCGTGACAGTGCGTCATGGATGGTCGTGGGCGGCAACGGCGAATCTCTTGGCGTGATTATAACTACAGCACCTTATACCACAGACGTTAAGGGCTTTGCTGGTCCTACACCTCTTTATATATATGTAAGCAAGGAGGGAACTGTTAAGCAAATCATTGCAGCCGATAATGCCGACACGCCCGACTTCTTTAACCGTGCTTTCACTTCATTAGCTCCACAATGGCGTGATAAAAGCATGGAACAGGCGGCAACGCTCAAAGTGGATGCCGTAAGCGGAGCTACCTTTTCGAGCAATGCCATTATAGCCAATGTGCAGCGCACGCTTGCCGCACAAGTACAGAGCAAGGCTTCAAGTTCATCGCTTAAGCCTATGATAGGTTGGGGACGAACGATTATGGTAGCCGTCGTATTACTGTTGGGCATCATTATTAGTTTAAAGTGGCGCGGCCGTAAATGGTTGCGACTCACTCAGTTAGCACTGAATGTCGTAGTATTGGGCTTCTGGTGTGGTCAGTTTCTCTCGCTCTCGCTCCTGCGCGGTTGGATTAGCAATGGACTTGATCCCGTGGCCTACTTGCCCACATTACTCGTGTTGATAGTGGCATTGGTGATGCCTTTCTTCAAACACAAACATCATTATTGCTCATGGGTATGTCCGTTAGGCAGTCTGCAAACGTTGGCGGCTGAATTGCCATTGCCCAAAGTGCATTGTTCACCAAAGGTGTATCGCATAATGTCGCGCGTGCGCTTGTATGTGTTTGCCCTGTTAATGCTTTTATTGTGGACCGCGTTTGGGGCGGGCAGTGTGCTTGACTACGAACCATTCACAGCATTCTTTGTTACAGCAGCGGCTCCTATAGTAATGATATTAGCCGCAGCGATTGTCATCGCAAGTTGTTTCGTGCCAAACGTTTGGTGTAAAAGCCTTTGTCCCATGGGCATGGCGCTTACTTTAGCTGAAGATAGTTCAACGGTAACAGTTCCTTCAAGAAAGAATCCTCAAATCAAGTCAAAATAAGAAAATGAATAAGTATAAAGTAGTATCACTCGTCTTAGTGGTCGCCTTGTTAGCCACGCTGGCTCAGCTCGTAGCCACGCATCGTGCAGCGAGTACGACCGAGCTAAGTCAACAGACGAAGGCCGAAGTCGTGATGCAAAACATATTACAACGCAAGAGTGTGCGCTCTTATACCGCTGAGCGCGTTGACCGCAGCCAACTCGACACGTTGGTACGTGCCGCTATGGCAGCACCCACGGGACGCGATATGCGTCCGTGGAAGTTTATCATTGTAGATGACCACGTCGCTATGCAATCGCTTGCCAACCAATTGCCCTATGCTAAGATGTTGGCAGAGGCTCCTGCAGCGATTGTAGTCTGTGGTGATTTAAGCGTGGTTGACAAAGAAGGCAAGCCTTCTACCAATTGGCCTTTCGATTGCTCTGCAGCTACCGAAAATCTACTGTTGCAAGCTGAGGCTATGGGTTTAGGTGCCGTATGGACGGCAGCCTATCCTTATGAAGAACGAATGGCGGCCGTCAAGTCGGCCTTCCACCTTCCCGACCATATCGTCCCATTCAACGTTATTCCCATTGGTCACCCCAAGGGCGAGCCTCAACCTAAAGATAAATACAATAAAGATAACATTCACTACAACGGGTGGTGAGCCCATTGAGTTAAGGGTGGTTCTAATAATTCTGAAATAGGGATTTGTGCGCTATCGGAAGTATATTTTTGAAAGTTTGTGAGGGAGCATAGCGGGCTATGTGACCGAACAAACTTTCAAAAAGACACTTTCGAGAGCGTACAAATCACATTTCAGAATAGCAGAACTCTAAAAACAGAATTTTTAGAACCACCCTTAACAAGTTGACAAGTTAAATTGTTCACTCGTCAACCTGTTAACTCAAAAAACCAAAAACACATACTATGTCAGACAATCAAAAGGCACAACCGTCTAAATCAGTAGCCATAGGTCTTGCAGTAGGCCTTTTAGCCGCCATTTGCTATGGTTTTATTCCATTCTTTACATTACCGATAAAGGCAGGAGGCAATGCCGACTTCATGGCAGACCCTACCATACTCTTCTATCGTTTTGGCTTTGCCAGTTTGCTATTAGGCCTCATTATGATTATACAGCGTAAGAGTTTTAAGGTGACGCGTGGCGAGTTGGTCACGCTTATCTACTTAGCCTTTATCTCAGACGGTTCTGCCCTATTCCTCATTGATGGTTACAACTATATGTCGAGCGGTGTGGCTACGACGTTACACTTTATGTACCCTGTAGTTACCGCCCTTATCATGATGGTCTTTTATAACGAGGCGCGTCGCTTTAGCACCATCTTTGCCGTGTGTATGGCAGTAGCTGGCGTGGCCGTATTCTCATGGGATCCTTCAGGACACACGAGCCTTATGGGTGTAGTCATCGTACTCATCTCAGCCGTTTGTTATGCGCTCTATATCATTCGCGTCAATCGGTCGAGAGCAGCCACAATGGATAGCAGTAAGTTGGTATTCTATGTCATGTTTATCGGAGCACTCATCTTTGGTGCCGAAGCGCTACGTCAAGGCAACTTCACCGTCATTAGCACTCCCAGTCAGTGGACGCACTTATTGTCGTTAGCCTTTATTTGTACCTTTGTGACCAACCTAAGTCTTGTATTTAGCGTAAAGCGTATAGGTAGCACCATGGTAGCCGTATTAGGTGCGCTCGAACCCCTCACTGCTGTTGTTATCGGTTGTACCGTCTTTGGCGAACCCATTACGTGGCAAGTTATCTTAGGCATTTTACTCATCATTCCTGCTGTGGTTATGATTATCTTAACGCGTCGACGTTGACCCTCTTTTCCTAAAAATGAATCAAGGAGTAACACTTCACATCTTTAATCCCTCACATGATGAGGCGCTTGCAGCCCATTCGCCTTATTATTATCCCTCTAAGATAGCCCGTCACTTAGCCAATGAGTGGGGGGCTTTACCTATGTTATGGGCCTTAGAGAACGATTACATATTACTACCAGACAAGGCCGTCAAGCCCAATGAAGCAAACTGGAATACTGTTCACTTCATTCGTCCAAGCGACCTTAATGCCCAACTTTGGAACTCAATCTATAGCATTCAACCCTGGGGTTGGGATGCCTTACTTGTACATCAGTTGCGCAAGATGGGCGCTCCCGAAAGTTTATTACCGACAGGAGTTCAGTTAGATACGATTCGTCAGCTCAGCAGTCGCAACTCTACGACATTGCTTTTGCCTCTATTACGCGCTGCTTTGCTGCGAGAAGGCATTCCGACGATAGGCCAATCCATTATAGCCAATACACTTGACGAGGTGATGTCATTCACTGCTCTTCACCAGCGGGTAATGGTGAAGAGCCTATGGTCGTGCAGTGGACGAGGTGTGTTTCAAGTAGGTTTATCGCCCACCGCATCTGTATTAGGACGCATCAAACGTTTGCTGCGTGAGCAAGGCGGAGTCGAAGTAGAGCCCTTATATAATGAATTTAAAAACTTCGCCTTAGAGTTTGATGCCCTTCCCAATGGACAAGTAAGTTACGTAGGGCTCTCATTATTTACCACTTCTTCTACAGGGGGCTATACAGGCAATCGAGTGGCTCCTCAGTCTGTGCTTGAGGCTGATCTATCTATTCAGTTTCCATATCTATCACAGTTGACAACAATTGCAGAGCAAGTATTGACAGACTATTTACAAGGCCGTTATGTTGGTCCTTTAGGTATAGATATGATGCTTGTCAATACATCAGAAGACATTAGACTTCATCCTTGCATCGAACTTAATTTGCGCCGTACGATGGGCTACGTAGCATGGTCTGTATCGCAGCACATGGAGCGTCCACTACCTGCGTTTGCGCGTACTTTGTTTCGTGTGGACTAAGATTTGATTTCCGTAACGAATTGTACCTTAAAAAAATAAGTCCCAACCAATCTGAAAATATAGGAACTTGAAAATACTTTCTTTGATTGGTCTAGGACTTATCGTTGTCTGGCAAGCTAATGTCTATTCATTCGCTTGCCTTTGTTTTTTCACTGCTATATAATCCTCTCTTTTGCATGAAAAAGTGTTTATAGTTTTTTTAATCATATAGTATCTTTTGTATGTTGCAAGAACGTTGTAACCCCTGTACACAAAGAATCAGAGTAGTTCAAAGCGTTCTTTCAATTTGCCGAAATAACGGCGTGAGGCCGAAATGACAATGTGTTCAAAAGGTGGACATAATCGGCAACGCTGGGTATTATTTTCGACAGCAGCTAAGTAGGTAAGGTTGATTATCACCGTATTGCTAATGCGAGCAAAGATGGGATGAACCTTGAGTATGTCTTCTGCCGTAAGTCCTTTCTTAAGCATGTGACTTGTTCCATCTGTCAAGGTGAGTTGCCATGAGCGGTGGTCACTGATATAGTTGAAGAGTAACATTTCCTCCATGCTTACCAATAGCAGTTCGCTAATTGTTTGCATGGCTATCTTGTGAGGCATGTCTTTAACGATGAGGTGACGCACCTTCGTATTGCTCTCCATATCTTGCACGATACGGTCGATAATCGTGCGCAATTCGCTTTGCTTATAAGGTTTAAGCAGAAAGTCAAAGGCTGACTGACGAATGGCGTCCAACATATAGTCCGAAAAGCCAGAATAGAATACGACCTTAAACGTAAAGTTTACCCTTGGTCGAATGGATTGCAAAAACTCCAACCCCGTCTTGCCTGGTACTTCTACGTCTAAGAACAATACTTCGGGCTGCAATTCAAGCAATGGCAACGTGGCATCTGTATAGTTGGTATAAGTGTACACTTTCTCAAACTCTGGCTGACGACGAAGGTCGTTGGCAAGAGTTTCAAGTGCCATGGGCGTATCGTCAACGACGAATGCTGTGAGTCCCTTATTATTACTCATAGACGTTAAGGTGAAAGTTTCTTTTTTCTATATGCAAAGGTACAATGTTTTTTTATTTATATTAGGTACACTTTTTGTCTGGTAAGCATAGGTGGCGCTTTTTGCAGATTAAGTGGTAAGATTTAAAGGCTATGTGGTTATTTTTTATTTTAGAAGCGCATTTTTTTTTTGGGGGGGGGGATTGTACAAACACAAAAAAAGTTCCATACTTAGAATGTTGACTTTTGGAGGTCATAATTCTAAGTGTGGAACTTTAATTTCATGTTATATATATGTAGATGTATCACATTACATCATGCCGCCCATGCCAGGGTTAGCCATAGGCATTTCAGGCTTATCCTCCTTCTTGTCGCAGATAACGCACTCAGTGGTGAGGAACATACCTGCTACAGAAGCAGCATTCTCAAGTGCTACACGAGTTACCTTAGCGGGGTCAACGACACCTGCTGCACGCAAGTCGCCAAACTCTTCCGTCTTAGCGTTGTAGCCATAATAGCCTTCACCTTCGCGCACCTTGTTGACGATTACGGCACCCTCGATGCCAGCGTTGCGGCAGATCTGACGTAAAGGCTCTTCGATAGCACGACGAATGATGTTGATACCAGTCGTTTCGTCAGCATTGTCGCCCTTCATTTCTTCCAATGCCTTTTGAGCACGGATGTAGGCTACGCCACCACCTGTTACGATACCTTCTTCAACGGCTGCACGAGTAGCGCAAAGGGCATCGTCGCAACGATCCTTCTTTTCTTTCTGCTCCGTTTCGCTTGCAGCACCCACTTCGAGTACGCAAACACCGCCAGAGAGCTTAGCCAAACGCTCTTGCAACTTCTCTTTGTCGTATGATGAAGTAGAGTTGCTGATTTCGTTCTTAATCTGGTTGATACGCTCTTGAATATTCTCTTTAGCACCCTTACCGTTAACAATTGTAGTGTTCTCCTTTGATACGGTAACCTTCTCGGCAGAACCCAACATGTCAAGAGTAGCTTGTTCGAGCTTCAAGCCCTTATCTTCGCTAATTACGACACCGCCTGTAAGTACGGCAATGTCTTCCAACATAGCCTTGCGACGATCGCCGAAGCCCGGAGCCTTAACAGCACATATCTTGAGTTGAGTGCGCAAGCGGTTGACAACCAATGTAGTCAAAGCTTCGCTATCAACGTCCTCAGCAATCACCAAGAGAGGACGACCGCTCTGAACGGCAGGTTCCAAGATAGGGAGGAAGTCCTTAATGTTAGAAATCTTCTTATCGTAAATCAAGATGTAAGGATTCTCCATTACGCACTGCATCTTTTCAGTGTCAGTAACGAAGTAAGCTGAAAGGTAGCCACGGTCAAACTGCATACCTTCGACCGTCTTCAATACTGTATCACGACCCTTTGCATCTTCGATGGTAATCACACCATTCACGCTTACAGCACGCATACCGTCAGCGATGAGTTTACCGATTTCGGGATCATTGTTAGCAGAGATAGTAGCTACTTGCTCAATCTTGTCATAGCTTTCGCCTACTTGTTCGCTTTGGCTCTTGATGCTCTCTACCACCTTAGCTACGGCCTTGTCAATACCGCGTTTTACATCCAAGGGGTTAGCACCAGCAGCTACGTTCTTCATGCCTTCTGTCAAGATAGCCTGTGTCAGAACAGTAGCTGTAGTAGTACCGTCACCAGCGTCGTCGCCAGTCTTAGAAGCTACGCTCTTAACGAGTTGTGCACCAGCATTTTGGAAGGCATCTTCCAACTCAATCTCTTTTGCCACGCTAACGCCGTCCTTCGTGATGCGAGGAGCACCAAACTTCTTGTCAATAACAACGTTGCGACCCTTCGGACCGAGTGTTACCTTTACTGCATTAGCCAATGCATCAGCACCTTCGCGCAGACGTTCGCGAGCGTCTACATCATATACTATCTCTTTTGCCATGATTGATTCAGAATTTTAAGTTGTAAAATGAATAGATTAAACAATTATGCCAATACAGCGAGCACGTCGCTTTGACGCATAATCAAATACTTCTCGCCATCGAGTTCTACCTCGGTGCCAGCGTATTTGCCATATAATACGGTGTCGCCAGCCTTGAGCACCATTTCTTCGTCCTTTGTGCCATTACCTACGGCAAGCACTTCACCCTGCAAGGGTTTTTCCTTAGCAGTGTCAGGAATAATAATACCACCAGCAGTCTTTTCTTCTGCGGGAGCGGCTTTAATCAGCACGCGGTCAGCTAACGGTTTAATGTTCATAGTTGTATTGCTATTTTATTGTTTTATTGTTATTAATCGTATTATGAGTACTTCTTTTTGTTATTTCTCTTAAGGCACTCACTTTCGTATATGCTAAAAGCGTGCCAAAAGCTATATTATGCAATTTAAAATGTTCATTATTCCATTTTGACAGCGTTTGCCGACAATGTGTCAGTCAGTGTACTTATACTTATATATACTATAGGTATAGAGCGCATTTAACAAACTGCAATTTATATTTATCCCCACCCAGTTCGTCACATAGCCAAAAGTAGGCGACGCCTAAGCATAGCAAACTAAAAAAAAAGTTTTTTGCTTTGCTATGCTTTTGGTTTGCACTACTTTTGCACCAAAATAAGAAAACTATGCAAAAGAATTTGGTAATTGTTGAGTCTCCTGCCAAAGCTAAAACCATAGAGAAATATCTTGGTGCAGACTATAAAGTAATGTCAAGCTACGGACATATCCGCGACTTGAAGAAGAAAGACTTTGGCGTTGACCTCAAAACCTTTGAACCTCAATATGAGATTCCTGCAGACAAACGAAAGGTGGTAACCGAACTACGCGCTCAAGCTAAAAAGTCGGAGGCGGTGTGGCTCGCATCCGATGAAGACCGCGAAGGAGAAGCCATCTCATGGCACTTGGCTGAGGTGCTCGGACTCGATCCAAAAGAGACGCGACGCATCGTGTTTCACGAAATTACAAAGCCTGCCATTCTGTCGGCTATCGAACACCCACGCCACATCGACCTTAATCTGGTAGATGCACAACAAGCACGCCGTGTGCTCGACCGCTTGGTGGGCTTTAAGTTATCGCCTGTGTTATGGCGCAAGGTACGCCCGAGCCTTTCTGCAGGTCGTGTGCAGAGTGTAGCTGTTCGACTAATCGTTGAGCGTGAACGCGAGATCCAACAGTTTAAGCCCGAATCGAGCTATCGCGTAACGGCCGTGTTTGAAGTACCAGCAAGCAATGGGAGCATTACCTTATTAAAGGCCGAGTTGAACAAACGATTTGCCACACGCGACGAGGCACAAGCTTTTCTTGAGAAGTGTAAAGAGGCTACTTTTACCATTGATGCGATAACGACACGTCCGACAAAGCGCAATCCTGCGCCCCCATTCACAACCTCAACCTTGCAACAAGAGGCGGCTCGCAAGTTGGGTTTCCCCGTGGCCGTTACGATGCGTGTAGCACAAAGCCTTTATGAGTCGGGACTTATTACTTATATGCGTACCGACTCTATGAACTTATCTGACCTTTGCTTGAATAGCTGTGGCCCCGTGATAAGTTCGCTCATGGGCGATGAATATCACCAACGCCGCACTTACCATACGCATTCTAAGGGAGCACAAGAGGCACACGAGGCCATTCGTCCCACCGACATGAATCGTCAAACGATAGAGGGTGATACACGTGAGCAACGCCTTTACGAATTAATCTGGAAGCGCACGATTGCGTGTCAAATGGCTGATGCCAAACTCGAACGCACGACGGTAAGCATTGCAGTGAGCGAAACGGACGAAATGTTTCAAGCTACGGGCGAGGTGGTTCGCTTTGACGGCTTCTTGCGCGTTTATCGCGAAAGTCAAGGCGACGATGAAAATGCTAATGCCGACGAGAGCAAACTCCTGCCCCCTATGAACGAAGGCGAGACGCTTCAACGCCGTGAGGTAGTAGCGCAACAACGCTTTAGCCAACAGCCAGCACGTTATACTGAAGCTTCGTTGGTACATAAAATGGAGGAATTAGGCATTGGCCGTCCGTCAACCTACGCTCCTACAATTTCAACTATTCAAAACCGTGAATATGTAGTTAAAGGTGATGCGGAAGGCACGCCCCGTAGTTACGACCAACTTACCCTGCAAAGCGATACGATTAGCGAAACGACGCAGAGCGAAAACGTTGGTAGCAATCGTGGCAAGTTGGTACCTACCGACATCGGCCTGGTGGTGAACGACTTCTTGATGGAGTACTTCCCCGAAATTATGGACTATAATTTCACGGCTAATGTCGAAAAGCAATTTGACGAAGTGGCTGAAGGGAAAGAGAACTGGACAGAAATGATCAGCAACTTCTATCAGGACTTTGAGCCTCAAGTAGAACGCACCTTGAACGAGAAGACTGAACATCGTGTGGGCGAACGTGAGTTGGGTGTTGACCCCAAGAGTGGTAAGCCCGTTTCGGTGAAGATCGGTCGTTTTGGCCCTGTTGTTCAGATGGGTACTCCCAGTGATGACGAGAAGCCTCAATTCGCCAATTTGACCAAAGGACAAAGCATTGAGACGATTACGCTCGAAGAGGCACTTGAACTCTTTAAACTTCCTCGAACGCTCGGTGAGTTGGAAGGTCAAGTGGTTAAGGCTAACGTAGGTCGATTTGGACCGTATGTGCAGTTAGGCAAATTGTTCGTATCAATTCCCAAAGGGGAAGACCCAATGGACATAACGCTCGAACGCGCCGCTGAACTCATTCAGGAGAAACGATTGAAAGAGGAACAAAGCCACTTGAAGCAGTTTGACGAAGACCCCGACCTCGAAGTGCGTGCTGGCCGTTGGGGGCCTTACATCGCTTATAAGGGCAAGAACTATAAGTTGCCCAAGAGCGATGCTGAGCGCGCCACTGAGTTGACTTACGATGAGTGTAAAAAAATAATTGAGGCTGAAGCCAAAAAGCCCGCTACACGTGGACGCGGCCGTGCTACTAAGAGCACTACTAAAAAATAAGCAGACATGAATAAAAGCATTATTTTAGTAGGCTATATGTGTGTGGGCAAGACCACCATTGGACGCGACTTAGCCAAACAGTTAGGACGCACGTTCTACGACCTCGACTGGTATATCGAGGAGCGTTTCCACACGAAGGTGTCGACTATCTTTGCCGAAAAGGGTGAAGAACACTTTCGCGACTTAGAGCGTCGCATGCTGCACGAGGTGGCGGCCTTCGAGAATGTGGTCGTATCGTGTGGTGGCGGCACACCTTGCTTCTTCGACAACATGGATTATATGAACAAGGTAGGCAACGTATTCTACCTAAAGGCTTCGCCCGAAACCATTCTGCAACATTTAGCCATGAGTCGTGGCAATCGTCCTTTGCTCAAAGATAAGTCGCCCGAAGAGTTACGCACCTTTGTGACAGAGCAGTTGGCGCAACGGGAACCTTTCTATACAAAGGCCCAACACGTAGTCAACGTTGACGTGCTTGACTCTTTTGACAAGATTTCACTCGTTGTCGACAACATTTGTTCACTCATTGATGAATGATTGCTTAGTCAAGCTATTAGCATATTAGCATATTAGCATATTAGCACATTAGCACATTAGCACATTAGCACATTAGCACATTAACCCATTTGCACATTAACCCATTTGCACATTTGCACATTAATCTTAACCAAGTTTTGCCATGCGAAAATGGAGAATTGAAGACTCTGAAGAACTTTACAATATAAAAGGCTGGGGGGTTAACTACTTCGGCATCAACGAAAAGGGACATGCTTACGTATCGCCACGCAAAGACGGCGTACAAGTAGACCTTAAAGAGGTGATTGACGACCTCAACTCACGCGACATCACAGCACCCGTATTGCTGCGCTTTCCCGACATACTCGACAATCGTATCGAAAAGACGTCTGACTGCTTTAACCAAGCTGCAAAAGAGTACGACTTTAAAGCGGAACACTTTATTATCTATCCTATTAAGGTGAACCAAATGCGTCCAGTGGTTGAAGAGATTATCAGCCACGGCAAGAAGTATAACCTCGGATTGGAAGCTGGCTCAAAGCCAGAGTTACACGCCGTGTTGGCCACCAACATGGACTCTGACAGTTTGATTATCTGTAATGGCCATAAGGACCAAAACTTTATTGAGTTGGCTCTCTTGGCACAAAAAATGGGTAAGCGCGTTTTCTTAGTAGTAGAGAAAATGCCCGAACTCATCACCATAGCTCGAACGGCTGAGAAGTTAGGCGTCCGTCCCAACCTCGGCATTCGCATTAAGTTGGCAGCCAGTGGCACGGGTAAGTGGCAAGAGAGTGGCGGTGATGCCTCAAAGTTTGGCTTAAACTCTTCAGAGCTGCTCGAAGCCTTACACAAGCTCGATGAGATGGGCATGCACGATTGCTTGAAGCTTATCCACTTTCACATCGGTTCGCAAATCACCAAAATCCGCCGTATATCAACAGCCTTGCGTGAGGCTGCACAATTCTACGTGCAATTACATGCTATGGGCTTTAATATTGAATTCGTTGATTGTGGTGGCGGCCTTGGTGTTGACTATGACGGAACGCGCTCAAGCAACTCTGAAAGTTCGGTCAATTATTCTATACAAGAGTATGTCAACGACTGCGTTTACACCTTTGTCGATGCAGCGAACAAAAACAATATTCCCCACCCCAACCTCATTACCGAAGGCGGCCGTTCGCTTACGGCACACCACTCTGTGCTCATTGTCGATGTGATGGAGTGTGTGAGTATGCCCCACATGAACGAGGATTTTCACCCAACGGAGCAAGACCACCAGTTGGTACATGACTTGACTGAAATATGGGATAAACTTTCGCCCCGCTCTATGCTTGAAGATTGGCACGACGCACAGGACATTCGCGACGAAGCGCTCGACCTATTCCGCCACGGCATTATCGACTTAAAGACGCGTGCACAGATCGAAAGCCTTTATTGGAGCATTACACGCGAGATAAGTGAGTTAGCTCATCATCAGAAGCACGTGCCTGACGAATTGCGCACGTTGGACAAGATGATGGCTGATAAGTACTTCTGCAATTTCTCGCTCTTCCAATCATTGCCCGACTCTTGGGGCATCGACCAATTGTTCCCCATTATGCCCATTGAGCGATTGAACGAGAAGCCCACCGTTTCGGCCACCTTGCAAGACATCACTTGCGACTCGGACGGTAAGATTAGTGCTTACGTCAACTACAACCAACAGACCTCCTATTTGCCACTGCACGCTTTTCGTGAAGGTGAGCACTATTATATAGGTGTATTCTTAGTAGGTGCTTATCAAGAAATCTTGGGCAATATGCACAACCTCTTTGGCGACACCAATGCCGTCCACGTTACAGTAGATGAGACGGGCTATAGCATCGACAAGACCATTGACGGTGAGACTGTAGCCGATGTACTTGAATACGTGCAGTATGACCCCAAGCGCCTTGTGCGTCGCCTTGAAGCGTGGGTAAGCAAAGCCGTAAAAGAAGAAAAGATTACCAACGAAGAAGGCAAAGAGTTTATCTCTAACTATCGCTCAGGCCTTTATGGTTACACTTATTTAGAATAAGTCATTACCTATCTGATCAGTTTAACATAACGCATACTGAACTGCGTTCTGTTAAACTGATTTTTTTTTGATCTATAACGAATTGTGTAGGGGGGGATAAAAAGCTTTTAACGAACTGCAATTGAGACTCTACAAAAAGTTTCAGAATGCCCTAAATAAGCATTTGAACTTACGTATATTTTACCGATGACGTTTTTTGCCTTCATGTTTCATTTTTAGGTTCTAACATATTGATAATCAACGCATTCAAACAATGAAACATCGTATATTTATGTTTCATTTTTAGTTTCAATGTTTCATTCTAAAAACACTGTGGGAGAAAAACAAAAACACTGTGGGAGCGATCACAAAACACTGAGGGAGCGATTCAAAAACACTGTGGGAGAGAGAAAGCGCTCCCTCAGTGTTTTGAACAATGAAACATGAAACTTAAAATGAAACATCAGCGTCCTATGTTTCATTTTCCGAAACGATTGATACTCAGTCTTTTTATAACAAAAAAATGAAACATGAAAGATAAAACAAATGTTTTGAATACGTATACAGATTATGCTTGGAAAGCTGCCTGCCTAATTGGGGGGCGGGTTTGTAACCCGCGGCAGCAGAATGCTTTGAACATCTACTTACTGTCGGATTTAACAAGGGCGAGCTGAATCCGAAACCTGAGTTAATGAAAGAGATTAACGAAAAGATTAATGGAAAAGATTAATGGTCGATTAATGAAACATTAATGTTCAAAAACCTAAGCGCGAAGCGCGCCTTAATGTTCATTTCTGTTCAAAAACCTAAGCGCGAAGCGCGCCTTAATGTTCATTCCTGTCTGTTCTACAAATTACGATAAAAAAGTATAATCTTCTATAGTAAGATTATACATTGACATATTTAGGCTGAAAATCAAGTGTTATGCGATTAACAAAGAAATATTTGTTAAAATTCTCAGCATAATTTTGCAAAAAGCCGCAAGAAATCAGGGTAAGGACGATAATAAATGAAAGAAAAAACGTATTTTTGTACCGAAATGACTATCTTACTATAGAAGATACTACATGGACTGACTGATTTATGAGGCTACGATGTAGCAATGGAGTAAGGATTTCAAGTCCAATTTAAACATTTTTCCTCCTTTGTTGAAAACGGAGGTATCAAAAATGTGATCTTATGAGAAATGTTATTGTAAGACAGGCATGGCCATCACAGGTGATGGCAGCCAACAGTGACATAAAGTAGATAAAGAAAATGACGCAGGTTAGCTCGCTTTCTTCCTCTACAGCCGACGTAAACGATCTATATCACGACAAGCGTTTACCAAAGGGCATCCACATAATCGGAGCTGATGATGAATCGGTTTCGAAAGTGGGAGGAATACCCAAAAACGAAGAAGGAAACGGCCACACAGAACAGGAACTTCCTTGGGGATACATCTTCATACAGCACATGTCTGCCGAGAAGTTTGAGGAGAAACTGGAAACACGAAAACTTGAAGGCGATTTCAAGCCCAAGTGCTTCATCCACCGTACCATTCGATATAAGAAAAAGCCGAATGGAAAGGGTGTTATGAAAGAAGAAAAACCCTCGGTGAGCGGTCTCGTATTTTTGCAAGGCAAAACAGAACAGTTAAAGTCTTTTTTGATACATAATTTTCCACAATACTTTTTGGTAAACGATTGCTGCACAGGCAAGCCAGCCGTTATTGCAGACAGCAAGATGCGTCCCTTCATGAAAATAATGAGAGACGAACCAGAACGAGTGACATTTCTACGCGATCCCTTCGTGAAGTTTGCAAGAGACCACGTGAAACTGCGTGTGCTAACAGGTATCTTAGCTGGACAAGAAGGCTATGTGGTACGCATACTGCGTGACCGCCAGCTTGTGATGGACTTTGGCGGCAATGCCATCGCCATCTGCGATGTACACAACGAGGACTTCCAAATTGCCGAATAGTGTTGACACTGAAGTCGTCTAAACTTTTATGAAGTTCAAGATTTGCCTTTATTTTTGAAGCATTACGTAGAATGCGTTATGCCGACCTGTCTGATTCCATACCACAAACTTTTGCCCGTGATAGGTTCTTCTTTTGCATCTACGGCAGAGGCATCAGTTTTACAGATTTGGCAAACATCAAGAAAACCGACATCAAAGGATTCACATTAACATACATCTCACAAATACCAGGATTGCCACGTATAACCGTTCAATGGGATGCTGCCATGCAGGAAATCACAGACCGCTATCCCTCTGATTCAGAATTCTTATTTCCTTTCATCAAATCAACAGATATGCAAATGGCGGATTGCGAGGTGAAAAGGGTGCGACAGAATGTGATGAGAGCCTTTAAAAGAATTGCTACTCGTTGCAACCTATCTGTTGTTCCGTCAATGGGAATGGTAAAAGATATCTATCAGAGAGCCATAGATGGGGTGAGTGTCAGCAAGATAATATAAAATTGAGAAAACTAAATCAAACAAAAATATGCGTGATTTTAAAGACATCAGAGTCGCAGTAGCAGGAACTGGCTACGTGGGACTGAGCATAGCTACATTGCTATCACAACATCATCATGTAACAGCAGTAGATGTAATCCCAGAAAAGGTGGAAAAACTCAACAACAAGATTTCACCTATCCAAGATGATTATATTGAAAAGTATTTGGCTGAAAAGCCATTGAACCTTGTTGCTACACTTGATGGTAAGTCTGCCTATGCTGATGCCGATTTTGTGGTTATCGCTGCTCCTACCAACTACGATCCAGTAAAGAACTATTTTGACACCACTCACGTGGAGGAAGTAATTGACTTGGTATTGGAGGTTAATCCCGATGCCGTCATGGTCATCAAGTCAACAATTCCAGTCGGCTACACTCGTAACCTCTATTTGAAGTATGCGCAGAAAGGAGTTAAGAAGTTCAACCTCCTCTTCTCTCCTGAGTTCCTTCGTGAGAGCAAAGCCCTCTACGATAACCTCTACCCAAGCCGTATCATCGTTGGTTATCCCAAGATTATCAACAAGCCTGAGTTTGAGGCTGAGAATAAGGCTATCGAATCTGTAACAGATGTTGATATGCTGATTGAAGCAGCTAAGACATTCGCAGCACTTTTGCAAGAAGGTGCCATCAAAGAAAACATCGACACTCTCTTTATGGGTATGAAGGAAGCCGAGGCTGTAAAACTTTTCGCCAATACTTACCTTGCCCTTCGCGTCAGCTACTTTAACGAACTCGATACTTACGCAGAAGTAAAGGGACTCGACTCAAAGGCCATCATCGAAGGTGTAGGTCTTGATCCCCGTATCGGCACACACTACAACAACCCTTCATTCGGATACGGTGGCTATTGCTTGCCGAAAGATACCAAACAGCTCCTCGCAAACTACGCAGATGTACCCCAAAATATGATGTCTGCTATTGTTGAGTCAAACAAGACACGTAAGGATTACATTGCTGATGCAGTGTTGCGCAAGGCTGGTTATTATGCTGAAAATGGTCAATGGGATGCAAGCAAGGAGCATAGCTGTGTGATTGGCGTATATCGTTTGACCATGAAGTCAAACAGTGATAATTTCCGTCAGTCTGCCATCCAAGGCATTATGAAACGCATAAAAGCAAAGGGCGCAGAGGTTATCATCTATGAACCAACACTTGAAGACGGAACCACTTTCTTTGGCAGTAAGGTTGTTAATAATCTTGATAAGTTCAAGGAACAGAGCAAAGCAATCATTGCCAATCGCTTTGATGACTGTCTGAAGGATGTGGAAGATAAAGTATATACACGAGATATATTTAGAAGAGACTAAGAGATGGTAGAATATAATGTAACATTATAAGGCAAGACAGTTCTTGTTACAGGTGCTGCAGGCTTTATTGGCAGCAATCTCGTAAAACGTCTTTTTCACGATGTGAAGGACATTAAAGTAATCGGTATTGACTCAATTACTGATTACTATGATGTCAATATCAAATATGAACGTTTGAAAGAAATAAAGCAATGCTTGTCAGTTATTGTTGATCAAAAATCTGAAATGGATGAGAATGGTGTAGAATCAGGTTTCTATCAAGGACAAAATGGTTCTATTTGGACTTTTGTTCACGCTTCTATCGCCGACAAGGAAGCCGTAGAAGCAGTAGAAAAGATTTTTACCGAAAACTACATAGCTGTTGTTGTAAACCTCGCTGCTCAGGCTGGTGTACGATATAGTATTACTAATCCTCGTATGAACAGAAGCAATCAGGAGACATTCCGATCCAAGAGTCTGAAGCAAGTGGTAGGGGCAAAGTTGTCAATAACGAATTTAGACTCTAATAAAATTCAATAATTGTGGATAAAAAGTATAGCGTCCCCTCCTCCATTGCTTCTAAACTAGAGCAGATAAAGCAATACATGGGTACGCACAGCGTGACAGCGTTTGTTGGCGCAGGTTTCAGCATGAATGCTGAGAAACCTAACCATGTGAAGATGAAGACATGGAAACAACTTAGAGAAACTTTTTTGGATAAACTGTATCCGAACAATGAGGAAGACAGGTTAAAAGACGGCAATGACGTGGTAAGGTTGGCATCGTTGGTGGATGCGCAGTTTGGACACAATGAGTTGGACAATATCTTAGAAGATGCTTTACCTGACAAATTGGTTAGACCAGGAGAGTTGCACAGAATGCTGGTTAGTCTTCCTTGGAAAGATCTTCTGACCACAAATTATGACACCTTGATAGAGCGTGCTGCTTCACAAGTTATCACAAACTTGAAACTAGTGACAAACAAGGAAACTCTGCTCTACCAACCTTCGCCTCGCATAATCAAATTGCATGGTAGCTTCCCAAATATCCGTCCATACATCATGACGCAAGAAGACTACAGACGTTATCCTATTGAACGACCAGAGATGGTGAACACTGCAAAGCAATGTTTTTTGGAGAGTCTGGTTTGTTTGGTAGGTTTCTCAGGTGAAGATCCCAACTTCCGGGCATGGATAGGTTGGCTTAAGGACGTCATTGGGCAAGGAAGACTTTGTCCTACTTACTTGATCACTTATAGTAAGGGATTTCATGATGCAGAAAAGTCTTTGCTGTCAAAATTGGGGATTGATATTATCAATTTGGCTGAGATTGGAGGTGTTGATGATTATTATTCTGCCTACGAATTCTTCTTTGAGTATTTAAAAGAACGTAAATCTAAATGGAACGGTAAGGTAAACTTCGACCGTTTGGACTTCGACAAGATGAATGATGAAGAGATCAAGAATTACGTTATCAATAAAACTAAAGAGATGCAGTCTGTCAGAGAGTCATATCCAGGATGGTTGATACTTCCGAAGGAACATGAAAAAAATTTTAAGGATACCAGTAGTGACATCTTTGTAATGGAGCAACTCTATAAGCATATTGATGACGATAGCCTTAAACTGCGATTCTTGTATGAAATAAATTGGAGACTGAATGTTGCCGTTGTTCCTCATAACATAGATTGGTTCTTGGCTGCAATAGAAGGGTTTGCAGACCACATTGTAGATATCAAGAGTGATGAAAAATGGATGATGGAAGACTTAATTCTAAGTCTGTTGGATGTACTGCGGCTCAATGGTAAGGATGAGAAATTCAAACAACTATGCACAATATCTTTGGAGAATGAAGGTATTATTTCAGCTCGGCATATACATTATAGACAGGCTCTCTATTGGATGACGAAATATGACAGCAAACTATTGAAGAGTGTTTTGTCAAAATGGAAAGTGGATTTGAGCGACTATGAGAATTGTCTTCAAAAGGCGAATATATTTGTAAGCATCCCATGCAGGCCGTATTGAAAAGACTCCAATAAAGTCCGAATTTTGC
>OGJJ01000600.1_pt1 | contig 31691 bp, 36 predicted proteins | sample 1572081 | NCBI WGS metagenome assembly OGJJ01 (sample SAMEA2582122, study PRJEB24529) | metagenome | biome: Human gut stool | place: China | collected 2011
TTGCTTTAACCACTAGCACATCATTTGAACCTGTTTCCATTAACTCAGTTACCACGCCCATAGTGTAGCCTTCAAGGTTTACTACTGAACAACCGATTAAATCGTGCCAGTAATAATCGCCTTCTTCCAGTTCTGGAAACACACTTAAATCTACGCCAATTTCAGCGTTAGTTAATAATTGTGCGGCTTCACGGTCGTCTGTGCCTTTTAATTTCACAATCAAATCATTGCTGTGATAACGCCAGCTTTCGAGTTCGATTGGCTGCCATTGACCTTTAATTTTTAAGAACCATGGCTGATAATCGAAAATGCTTTCTGCTTCTTCAGTAGATGAATACAAACGCAACCAGCCACGGATACCATAGGTTGACCCTAATTTCCCCACAACTTCAATTTTTTGTTCGCTCATATTATTCACCTACTTTTGCAAAATTTTTAAAAAATTCAGCCGCTTATTAAGCTGCTTTGCGTGCTTCTTTTACTAAAGATTCTACACGATCTGAAAGTGAAGCACCTTTAGCAACCCAAGCATCAACTTTAGCCACGTCTAAACGTAAACGTTCAGCTTGACCTGCTGCTAATGGGTTGAAGAAACCGATACGCTCGATGAAACGACCGTCACGAGGTGAACGGCTGTCCGCTACCACGATTTGATAGAATGGGCGTTTTTTAGCTCCGCCACGAGTTAAACGAATGGTTACCATAACCTTCCTCTAAATTGTTGATAGTAAAAAAATAAACCCTCGTTCGAGGTGAGGGTACGAAACTTATCTCTATTTATATAGAAAACAAGCGATAGAATTTTACCGCTTTTTTGCAAAAATGCAAGGAAAAGGGCGAAATGTGGGGGATCTTTACGTTAAAAAATGAGTTTCAAATAAAAGGCAAATTGATAAAACAACTCAGCAGGCTCGTATAAAAACGCCACTATCGTTGTGGCGTTTTTTATGGTTAGTATAGATTTAATCAAATTCCTCGATGATTTCACTCTCATCATCTAAACGAATTAGAATACCAATAAGCATTAAAAGACTATGAATACTATTTTTCCAATCTAATAAATTGTTTTCATAAAGCAGTAATGAAAATAAAGCAATTAAACAAACACCAATTATTCTAACAATTTGCATCACAATTCTAGTATGCGAAGGTGCGACATATAACGCGGCTCTTGCAAAGACAAATCCCATACCAAATGAGCGACTAAACTCTATAAGAGATGAGATGATAGGATATTCCTCTTCCGCATTTAAACCTAAAGTTAATAGAATACTGACTCCTACAAGTAAACTCACAATTACAGGTGCAAGTACACAAGCAAAGGGCAATATAATCCATCTTGCAGTAGGTGATAAGTTAGTAAATAGTTTTTCTTCCATTTCATATTTCCTATTCATATTTCCTATAATATTTATTATTTATATTCTGCGGTTACATACTACTTTCTATTCATAACAAATCTCCTCACCAGACTTTATTACATAAATGAATTATTTTACCCAATTCTATCCTTTTATGCTTCTTCTTACAAGAATAAAGATCCTTAAAAATATGCATTTATGGCATAAATAAGAGATCGTAAGGCAATGGCAAAGTTTGTTCCTACAGATGTGGATAGATTGATTGGGCAACGCATACAACGTAAAAGAAAGGAATTGGGCTATACAGTTGAAAAATTATCTGAATATGTGAACATTTCTCAACCACAGTTCTCCCGCTACGAACGTGGCACAAACAAGATCAATATGTCGCATTTAGTGGCGATTGCGACTTTCTTAAAAACGCCGATCAGTTACTTTTTTGCCGATTGTATGGAAGTGGCGGAATGGAATAATGATGAATTGGACAGACATTGGCAGGAATTAACTACACCGCAAAAAACGATTTTTGTGGCTTTTTTGAAAGAGTTGAAGAAAAACAAATAAACAGATATAAAAATGTAGGGTGGGAATGTTCTGGCTTCAGCTTGCCCTTCCCGCCAAATTTTGCAACATTTAACCAGTCGTTGGGGTGCCTTGGTATTAGTAAGTTTACATTCGGGCACCAAGCGTTTTAGTGAACTTCGCCGATCTATCGACGGCGTAAGCGAACGTATGCTGACGAAAACCTTACAAGAATTGGAAGCAGACGGAATGTTAATCCGTAAATCCTATAATACCGTGCCACCTCAAGTGGATTACACATTAACAGAATTTGGAGCAGAGGCTTCTAATAAGATGTTTGAGCTGGCGGATTGGTTAGAAACGAATTTAGGGAAAATTTTACGAAATAAGGCTGTCACAAAATAGTATACAAAAGAAATTAGAAAGGCTAAGTCATATCTCACACAAAACTTAGCTCTTACAAAAATTATCTTTTATAACTGTGCAAATGCCTTACCCGCTGCTTGCAATGTTGCTTCAATATCTGCATCAGAATGTGCAAGCGACATAAAGCCTGCTTCGAATGCGGATGGTGCGAGGTAAATGCCTTGTTCAAGCATTAAGTGGAAGAAGCGGTTAAATTTCTCTGCGTCACATTTCATCACTTCTTGGAAGCTAGTTACTTCAGTTTGCTCGGTAAAGAATAAACCGAACATCCCACCCACATATTGCACCACAAATGGCACATTGTGTTTGGCTGCCAACACTTTAAAACCTTCTGCTAAGGTTTTAGTTTTCTCAGCCAATTTTTCTTCATTACCTGCTTTAGAAAGCTCGGTTAAGCACGCTAAGCCCGCCGCCATTGCGATTGGGTTGCCTGAAAGTGTACCCGCTTGGTAAACAGGGCCTGTTGGGGCAATTGCTTCCATAATTTCACGTTTACCACCAAATGCACCTACTGGCATCCCACCGCCAATAATTTTACCGAGCGTGGTTAAATCTGGTTTTACATTGTAGTAAGCCTGTGCACCGCCAAGTGAAACGCGGAAGCCTGTCATCACTTCGTCAATAATAAATACCGTGCCATATTGGTCGCACAATTCACGCAAGCCTTGTAAGAAACCCGCTTTTGGAGGAACACAGTTCATATTGCCTGCGACAGGTTCAACGATCAAACAAGCGATTTCAGTTGGGTATTGCTCAAACGCTTGTTTTACCGAATCTAAATCGTTGTAAGTGCAAGTAATAGTATGTTTTGCAAAATCCGCTGGCACGCCAGGACCGCTTGGTTGACCAAGGGTTAATGCACCTGAGCCAGCCTTCACTAATAAGCTATCTGAATGCCCGTGATAACAACCTTCGAATTTGATGATTTTATCGCGACCTGTGTAGCCACGAGCTAAGCGAATTGCCGACATTGTTGCTTCTGTGCCTGAGCTTACCATTCTCACCAATTCGATTGAAGGTACGAGTTTGCACACTAATTCAGCAAGTGTGATTTCGCTTTCGGTCGGTGCACCAAAGCTCAAGCCGTTCGGTACGGCTTTTAATACTGCATCAATAATTGCAGAGTGGTTGTGCCCTAATACCATCGGGCCCCAAGAGCCTACGTAATCAATATAACGTTTGCCGTCGCTGTCGGTAATATACGCCCCTTCCGCTTTTTCAATAAAAACAGGCGTGCCACCCACACCTTTGAACGCACGAACGGGTGAGTTCACCCCACCTGGAATGACTTTCTGTGCTTTTTCAAAGAGTTGTTCTGATTTTGACATAATAAATTCCTCGTAATAAATTCAGGGCTATTTTACTGAAAAATCAAAGTTGAGTGAATACGTGGGGACGGGGTTTATCCTCGTCCATAAAACACATTAGATTTAGGACAGAGATAAACTCCGTCCCTACAATAAAAGCATTATATTACTTTCTTAAATTGCAAAAAATTTTCAAGATCTTCGCCTTTGTGCTATTCTTCACATAATTTCATCATTCTATTTTAGGAAAAAATATGATGTGGCTAACCTTTATAGCCGTAGTGATCGTTTCTTTTGCGTCACTCATTTTTATGCGTCCTGTGGCTGAGAAAATCGGCTTGGTGGACAAACCCAATTTCCGTAAACGCCATCAAGGGTTGATTCCGCTTATCGGCGGTATTGCACTTTTTTTAGGCAATTTAACCTTTTACGCTTTCCAATATGACACAATGCCGTTGCCTGGGCTTTATCTGCTTTCGGTCACGATTTTATTGTTCATCGGTGTATTAGATGACCGCTTTGACATCAGCCCTGCATTGCGTGCAGGCATTCAAGCCGTGCTTGCGGGTGCAATGATTTACAGCGGCTTAGAGCTCGAAAGTTTAGGGCAAATTATCGCTCCATTTAGTATCAAGCTCGGTTTTTTTAGCTTGCTTTTTACCGTGTTTATCACCATTGGCGTAATCAATGCATTCAATATGGTGGATGGCATCGACGGCTTACTCGCGGGGCTTTCCAGCGTAAGTTTTGCGGGCATTGGGGTGTTGATGTGGATTAACGGTGAACACGCTATCGCCTTTTGGTGCTTGGCAATTATCCTCACACTTATTCCCTATGCAATGTTCAATTTAAGCTTATTCGGGGCAAAATGGAAAGTCTTTATGGGAGATTCAGGCAGCACGCTGATTGGCTTTACCATCATCTGGATGTTGCTATTAAGCACCCAAGGACAAGGGCACGCCATTAGTCCAATCACTGGTTTATGGCTAATTGCCGTACCGTTAATTGATATGGTCGCTGTCATTTTCCGTCGCTTGAAAAAAGGTAAAAGTCCATTCAGACCCGACCGCTTGCACTTGCACCACTTGTTGATGCGTGCAGGTTTAACCTCCCGCCAAGCCCTTGCCGTGATTACCTTTTGGGCTGCCGTTTGTGCGACGATTGGCGTACTGGGCGAAGTAAATTATTGGGATCAATCTTCAATGGTCATTGGCTTTATTGCCCTGTTCTTCCTTTACGCTTACAGTATCGTGCGTGCGTGGAAAATCACCCGCTTTGTACGTAGATTGAAGCGGAGAATGAGAAAAGAAGCAAATAAACATCTTTAGAAATTCGTAGTGTACAAAAGCAATTCTTGTACACTCAGATTTATTCAATTCCTCGTGTGTACCCCTATAATTCACACACGAGGATTAAGTCACAATAATTACCTCTCCTTTATGCTATACTTGCAAAGATTTAGCAAAATTTAACCGCTAGTAAGGATTAGCATGACAACGGAAACCCCAATTTTAACCACATTTGAAGAGCTTGATCTCTCCCCTCAATTGCTCAAAGCCTTAAATGAAAAAGGCTACAAACGCCCCACTTCTGTGCAAACACAAACTATTCCGCACGCCTTAGATGGGCAAGATTTATTAGGTTCAGCACCAACAGGCACAGGCAAAACTGCTGCATTTTTACTGCCAGCCATTCAGCATTTATTAGATTACCCACGCCGCAAACCTGGTGCACCACGTATTTTGATATTAACGCCAACCCGTGAATTGGCAATGCAAGTGGCAGAACAAGCAGAAGCATTGGCGAAATTTACAAAACTCAGTATTGCCACTATTACAGGCGGCGTGGCGTATCAAAATCACGGCGAAATTTTCAACAGCAACCAAGATATTGTGGTGGCAACACCTGGTCGTTTGATGCAATACATCAAAGAAGAAAACTTTGACTGCCGTGCAGTAGAAATTCTTATTTTTGATGAAGCCGATCGAATGTTACAAATGGGCTTCGGGCAAGATGCAGAAAAAATTGCGGCAGAAACCCGTTGGCGGAAACATACTTGGTTATTCTCAGCAACACTTGAGGGTGAATTATTGACCGATTTTGCGGAGCGTTTATTAAACGATCCTGTACAAATCGAAGCCGAACCAAGTCGCCGCGAACGTAAGAAAATCCAGCAATGGTACTACCATTCCGATAATGTTGAGCACAAAACCAAACAGCTTGCTCGCTTGATTAGCGAATTATCAATGGACAAAGCGATTGTGTTTGTTCGCCGCCGTGAAGATGTGCGTGAGCTGAGCGAAACCCTGCGTAAACGTGGCATTCGTTCAACCTATTTAGAAGGCGAAATGGCACAAACTCAACGCAATCAAGCCATCAGCCGCCTAAAAGAGAACGTGGTAAATGTGTTGGTTTCAACTGATGTTGCCGCTCGTGGGATTGATATTGACGATGTGGATTTTGTGATTAACTTTGACTTACCTTACAGTGCGGATACTTATCTACATCGCATCGGTCGTACCGCACGTGCAGGTAAAAAAGGTTCAGCTATATCCTTGGTGGAAGCCCACGATTATAAACTGCTTGGTAAAATCAAACGCTACACTGAAGAGCCTTTAAAACCACGCGTGATTGAAGGTTTAGAACCACGCACCAAAGCTCCGAAAGATGGCGAAGCCAATACCACCACGAAAAAAGAGAAAGCTCGCATCAAAAAACGCAAAGAGGCGAAAAAAGAAGCTGCCAAAGTGAAGGTAAAAGTGCGTCATAAAGATACCAAAAACATTGGTAAACGCAGAAAGCCAAGTGGTGCGAAAACTGAAGGTTAATTCATTTTAAAAGCTACAATATCTATCACATATTCGTAGCTTTTTTGTTTTTACTTCATACTCTTTAAGCGTATAATCAAATTGTATTTATATATGGAATGTGAAGATGAAATTAACTTTTATCGAATTACCACCCTTTGAACGATATCGAAAAGAACATATTAGTGATGAAGCGTATCGACTTTTCCAAAATGAACTATTAGATAATCCAGAGAAAGGTGATGTTATTCAAGGAACAGACGGGTTAAGAAAAATTCGATTAGCTGATCATTCTCGTCATAAAGGTAAACGAGGAGGAGCAAGGGCAATTTACCATTATTTTGTTAATGGTAATCAGATTTGGCTTTTTGCCGTTTATGGAAAAGGCGAAAAAGAGGATTTAAACGAAACGGAAAAAAGAACGTTTAAAGTTGTTTTAGAAAACTTAAAAGCATTAGCAAGGAGGAATAAATGAGCCGTTTATTTGACGATTTAATGGAAGGGGCAAAAGCACTCGAGGATCACTTACAAGGTAAAATCACATTACGCACCGAGACGCTTGAAAAATCAGAGCCTGTGACGATCAGTGCCAACGAAGTGAAAGCTATTCGTGAAAAATTAAATTTATCTCAAGCAGTATTTGCTCATCGTTTGAGAACAAGCGTGAGAACCTATCAAGGTTGGGAGCAAGGAAAAACAAAACCGAATCCACAAGCCGCATTATTATTAAGAATGGTTGAACATTCACCGCAAACATTTAATTTAATCGTTGGCGTATAAGCGGTAAAATTCTCTCCATAAATTGCAAACAATAAGGTCTGTATGAACTGGTTTATCCAAGCACTCAAAAAAACATTTACCTATCGCGGGCGAGCACGCCGAGCGGAATTTGGTTGGTTTAACTTAATAGCGTTTTTAATCAATCTTGGATTAAATATTACTCCAATTCTACTTTTTGGCTTAGGTGGGGGATTATTGGCGGATGTGTATCAATCCGAAGTGGTAGGGACGGTTTCAAGTGGTGGTATTCTTATTTTTACCATCGCATCCTACCTGTTTAGCATTGTAACTACACTGGTTCAATTCAGTTTGACGGCTCGTCGCTTGCACGATCTAGGCTTTTCGGGATGGTGGCAATTAGCGGTTTATCTTGGTTTACCGATAGTGATTTTCATACCTGCCATTTTAGAGCTAGATTCTACGCTTGTCGGAATCATCGCCATTTTAGCTGTTTTAGCTTATCTTGTTTTCTTTCTCACATTATTCTTCAAAGACGGACAACGTTTTACCAACAAATATGGCGAAGATCCAAAAGCAGAACCCCAAACAGAACCTGTTGAACAAACACCCATTAGCGTATTAGTGGATAAACCATAATTTCAAGCGGTGAAATTTGTAAAAGATTTTGTAGATCTCACCGCTTGCTTTTTACCTTGAGAAATCCGCCCAAATTGCCTACAATATCGCCTTTTATTTAAAAGTCTATAGAAGCCAAAATTATGTCGCAAATTAAATTGATTGTTGGGCTTGCCAACCCAGGTGCAAAATACGAAGGCACACGCCACAATGCAGGCGAATGGTTTGTGAATGAACTTGCCAGAATGTATAACACCTCACTTAAAGAAGAAGCAAAATACTTTGGCAAAGTAGCAAAAATCAATACTGCACAGGGCGAAGTTCGTTTGCTTGTACCCACTACTTTTATGAATTTAAGTGGAAAAGCCGTGGGTGCATTAGCGAATTTTTATCGTATTAAACCAGAAGAAATTTTGGTTGCTCACGATGAATTAGATCTTCCTCCTGGTGTGGCGAAAATCAAACAAGGTGGTGGGCACGGTGGTCATAACGGCTTGAAAGATATTATTGCAAGCCTTGGTAACAACAATAATTTCTACCGCGTGCGTATTGGCATTGGACATCCAGGTCATCGCGATTTAGTGGCAAGTTATGTATTGGGTAAACCTGCTCCACAAGACCAAGAGAAAATTGATGCCGCAGTCGATGAAGCCAGTCGCTGTGTAGAAGTGCTGTTTAAAGAAGGTATTGTGAAGGCAACAAACCGATTGAATGGGTTTAGGGCATAACTAATTTATTATTTTATTCGTAATTTGCCCCCCTCTTTAGAAAAGAGGGGAAATGTAAGGCGGAAGTATACTTATAAGGAACAAAACATGGGATTCAAATGTGGTATCGTGGGTTTACCAAACGTTGGTAAATCAACTCTTTTTAATGCATTAACCAAAGCAGGTATTGAAGCGGCGAACTATCCGTTCTGTACCATTGAACCAAACACAGGTGTGGTACCAATGCCTGATCCACGTTTAGATGCATTAGCAGAAATCGTCAAACCTGAGCGCGTATTACCAACTACGATGGAGTTTGTAGATATTGCAGGTTTAGTGGCAGGTGCAAGTAAAGGCGAAGGCTTGGGTAACAAATTCTTAGCTAACATTCGCGAAACGGATGCGATTGGTCACGTGGTGCGTTGTTTTGAGAACGATGACATCGTGCACGTTGCAGGTAAAATTGACCCACTTGATGACATTGAAACTATCAACACTGAATTAGCGTTAGCGGATTTAGATAGCTGCGAGCGTGCGATCCAACGTTTACAAAAACGTGCAAAAGGTGGTGATAAAGAAGCGAAATTCGAGCTTTCTGTAATGGAAAAAATCTTACCTGTGCTTGAAAATGCAGGAATGATCCGCTCAGTCAATTTAGACAAAGACGAATTGTTGGCAATCAAAGGCTACAATTTCTTAACCTTAAAACCAACAATGTACATCGCCAACGTAAACGAAGATGGTTTTGAAAATAATCCATACTTAGACAAAGTGCGTGAATTTGCGGCAAAAGAAGGTTCGGTGGTTGTGCCTGTGTGTGCAGCGATTGAAGCGGAAATTGCAGAATTAGACGACGATGAAAAAACCGAATTCCTGCAAGATTTAGGCATTGAAGAACCGGGTTTGAACCGTGTAATCCGTGCGGGCTATGCGTTGTTAAATCTGCAAACTTACTTCACTGCAGGCGTGAAAGAAGTACGTGCTTGGACAGTTTCTGTTGGAGCAACAGCCCCCAAAGCGGCTGCCGTTATCCATACCGATTTCGAAAAAGGCTTTATTCGTGCAGAAGTGATTGCTTACGATGATTTCATTCAATTCAAAGGCGAAAACGGTGCGAAAGATGCGGGTAAATGGCGTTTAGAAGGGAAAGATTACATCGTGCAAGATGGCGATGTGATGCACTTCCGCTTTAACGTGTAATAACAAAAAATCTACGAAAAACAGCCGCTTGTATTACTTATTTTATAATCATACAGCGGCTGTTTTACATCATATTGGTGTAAGGGCGGAATTTATCCCCAATAAATTTTATAAAATGTGGGCGGGAATAAACTCCCCCTACGTTCATTAAACGATGTTAGAATACTAAACACAAACTATGAAACTAAATTATCTATTAGGCAAACCTCAACAAGCGGGCAGATTAAAAGCCGAATTTGCAGATTTTATTGTGCGAGAAGAGCTAGGCTATCCACTTGCAGGCGAAGGCGAATTTGTCGCAGTAAAAGTGCGTAAAACTAATGCCAATACCCTTTTTGTAGGCGAGCAGTTGGCAAAATTCGTAGGCATTTCTGTGAAAAATATGAGCTATGCCGGCTTGAAAGATCGCCATGCAGTGACCGAACAATGGTTCTGTTTACACTTAGCCGGCAAAGAAACGCCCGATTTTTCTGCCTTTGAATGTGAAGGCGTAGAGATCTTAGAAGTGACTCGTCATAACCGTAAAATCCGCACAGGTGCATTGGAAGGCAACTATTTCGAGCTTTTACTACGTGATGTAGTGGAAACCGATGAACTCAAACAACGCTTGAATCAATTGCAAGCGGTCGGTTTTCCTAATTATTTTACCGAACAACGTTTTGGGCGTGATGGGCATAATTTAACCCAAGCACAACGCTGGGCAAGCGGTGAAATTTCAGTAAAAGATCGCAAAAAACGCAGTTTTTACCTTTCCGCTGCTCGTTCAGAAGTGTTTAATTTAGTGGTTTCGCAACGGATTGCCGATCAGCAAATGCAAACGATATTATCAGGCGATTATCTGCAACTAGCTGGCTCAAACAGCTTTTTTGAAGTGAAAGCGGAAGATTTAGTGCAATCACAACAACGTTTAGATGAAAATGATGTCTTACTTACCGCACCATTGATTGGCGAAAATTCGCTCGAACAGAATGGTAATGAGCGTGAAAAAGCGATCGTAGCACAGCATGAAAACTTAATCAGCTTGATGAAAAAAGAGCGAATGAATACCGCTCGCCGTGCGATGTTGTGTAAACCGCAAGATCTCCGTTGGCAGTTTGAACCTGAAGGATTACGCATAACATTCTTTTTAAATTCAGGCAGTTACGCAACGGGATTGGTGCGTGAATTAATCATATTAAACGAAGAAGAATAAGAAAATGATGAATATTTTAATGAGCAACGATGATGGCTTTCACGCAGAGGGCATTCAAACCCTCGCACGAATGCTGCGTGAAGCGGGTCATCGTGCCACCATTATTGCCCCAGATCGCAACCGTTCAGCAGCCTCTAACTGTTTAACACTGACAGAGCCGTTGCGTGTGCAAAAATTTGACGAATTTAACTATGCAGTGACTTCAGGTACGCCCGCGGATTGTGTGCATTTAGCCTTAAATGGATTGTTACCCAACAATTTTGACTTGGTCATTTCAGGCATAAATCACGGGGCGAATTTGGGCGATGATATTATCTATTCGGGCACAGTGGCAGCTGCGTTAGAGGGGCGTCATCTGCCTCTGCCTTGCTTGGCGGTTTCACTTGTGGGTAAAAAAGGCAACGATAAACACTATGGGCATCTGTTTGGTTCAAACCACTTTGAAACCGCTGCTCGAGTGGTGTTAGCACTTTTACCGAAACTCAAACCAGAGATGATTACACACCGTGAAATTTTAAATATCAACGTGCCCGATCTACCGTATGAAGCACTAAAAGGCACGATGATTACCCGCCAAGGCAAGCGTTCACAAGCAGCAGAAATTGTGAAAACCGAAGATCCACGAGGTGGCACAATTTACTGGCTTGGCGCGAACGGCACAGCTATTGATGAGAGCGAAGGCACAGATTTTTATGCGATCAACCAAGATTGTGTATCAATTACTCCGCTACAAGTGGATATGACAGCACACCATTCACTCACTGATTTACAACAAATTCTCTAAAGAGAAGATAAAGTTTATGCAATTATTTGGTACAATCTACGACAAAACGATGGTCTGGTCGAAGCACACGTACGCAGCGTATTGGCTCAGTTTTGTGAGCTTTATTGAAGCGATTTTCTTCCCGATTCCGCCCGATGTGATGTTGATTCCAATGTCGATGGCAAAACCGCACAATGCGTTTAAATATGCACTTTATACAACCATTTCCTCAATACTCGGGGGCGTAATTGGTTATTTTATCGGACTTTATGCATTCGAATGGGTGCAATCGTTAATCGCAAACTGGGGAATGCAAGCCAGCTTTGACCAAGCAAAAGCGTGGTTTGAAGTTTGGGGTGTGGCAGTGGTTTTCCTTGCAGGTTTCTCGCCCATTCCATATAAAGTCTTTACCATTTGTGCAGGTGTAATGCAAATGGCATTCTTCCCATTTGTGATTACTGCGGCTATTTCGCGTTTTGCCCGTTTTATTTTGGTGGCAAAACTCTCTGCATGGGGTGGCGAAAAATATGCAGATAAAATCCGCCGTTCGATCGAATTAATTGGCTGGGGTACAATTGCCTTAGCTGTAGTAGCTTATACAATTTATCAATTTACTAAATAAACTGAAATATAAAGGGCGGGGATAAAGCCTGCCCCTACGAGCAGATTCAATTCCTACATCAGAAAATTTTTTAAATAAAAGAACAGGATACCGATATGAAAAAATCATTTCTTCTATTACCACTTGTGGTGACTTTTGCATTAACAGCTTGTACTTCAAACAACTCTGCGGAAGTTACCGAAAGCTCATCAGACCCCCTGCCAAACGGTGGTACTTGGCAACCAGCAGATATTCAACCTACTTCAATGCCAAGCGGAATGAACCAACCGATTTCACAACCGAGCTACACACCTGCACCTATAACGGCAAAACCTACAGTAACCGCACCAAGCACCAACCACACTAGCTATAACAACAACGCAAACTACGGTTCTTCAGACAGCATCGGCAGCTGCCAAGTAATTCGCAATGAAGCAGGCACACCGATTTATGCTCAAATGACTAAAGGTTGTTACACAGATAGCACTATTACCGTTGGTCCACAAGATACGCTCTATTTTGTTTCTTTCCTTGCAGGCAAAACTCCAGCTGAGATTGCCGCATTAAACAACATTAGTACGACGACAAAACTAAAAGTGGGTCAAATACTACGAGTGCGTTAATAGGATTTCATGATGAAAAAAGTAATGTTATTTGCACTTTCTTGTGCATTTTTAACCGCTTGTAGTGCGGAAAAAGTGACTGATCCGAATGAATTATCGCCAGGCTTAATGCAACCTGTGGAGGATTCGGGGGCAACGAACGGCAGCTTTAGTTGGGGTGATTTTCAAACAGCTCCTATGCCTGATTCAATGAAAGCAACAACAAAATAAACATAAATAAGAACGAAGAAAAAGGATTGATCATGAAAAAACATTTTCTGATTTTGCCGCTTACTGCAAGCATTCTAGTCGCTTGTTCAGCTAACTCGCCTGCACCTGTGGTAAATGCTTCAGGTAGTAGCGAGCTCTCACCAGGGATAATGCAACCTGTGGAGGGCACAGGAGCAAGCAATAATATGGGATGGCAAACGGCAGATATTCAACCTGTGAATATGCCAAGCACAATGAGTACCCCAACGGTTTCGACACCAAGCTATCAACCAGTAGCGGTGCAAAATCCTGTTATTACAGTGCAGCCTGAGCAGCCAAAAACAACCAAAAAAGTGGTAAAAAAAACTAAAACGGTTGAGAAAAAAGTCGATCAAAACTTTGAGATCCCACGCGATGCGAACAATGCCCCCATTTACAGCCAGATTCAAAAAGGCTTTTATGACGGCTCAACTTATACCGTTCGCAAAGGCGATACTATGTTCTTAATTGCTTACGTAATCGGTAAAGATGTGAAAGAGATCGCCGCTCTTAACAATATGAGCGAGCCATATCAATTGACGGTTGGGCAAAAGCTCAAAACAGGTAAATCAGGTACAGAAACTATTACTGTTGAAGAAACCGTAACCGTGCCAGTTCAACCAAAAGTGACCTACCAACAAGGGGAGAATGGCACAGTTTATTCCTCTGAAGGTGAAATTACAGGACCTGTAAAAGCGGGTGTAGGCTCTGCAAATACAGCTGTAAAACCGACTATTCAAGCTTCTGCAGGAAATGTTACTAGCTCTGCTCCTACTGTTGTAGCAACAACAGCAACAGTTGAACAACAAGCTCAGCCGCAAGTTAAAGCAACTACCGCAAGCACACAAAGCACGATGGCAGCACCAGCATCATCAATCAGATGGGTTTCACCAACTGCAGGGCGTATTGTTCAAGGCTTCTCAAACTCTGAAGGTGGTAATAAAGGGATCGATATTGCAGGGCAGAAAGGGCAGGATGTTCGCTCAGCAGCAGATGGTAAAGTCGTTTATGCAGGTAACGCATTGGAAGGTTACGGCAACTTAATCATCATTAAACATAGTGATGACTTTTTAAGTGCTTATGCTCACAACGACCGTATTTTGGTAGATGAGCAAGATAATGTAAAAGCGGGTCAGCAAATCGCAACAATGGGTAGTACGGGCACAAGCTCAAACAAACTCCACTTTGAAATTCGTTACAAAGGAAAATCTATCGACCCAATGCGTTATTTACCAAAACAGTAGCAAAAAATCTTATAAAGATGACCGCTTATCCAAGCGGTCAATTTTTTAAAGGTAATAACAATGAATAATGCACCTGTAATGCGCTGTGATTGGGTTAATAATAGCGAAATTTACACTCACTACCACGATACCGAATGGGGAAAACCTGAATTTGACAGCCAAAAGCTATTTGAAAAGCTTTGCTTAGAAGGGCAACAAGCAGGGCTTTCATGGATTACCATATTGAAAAAGCGTGAAAATTATCGACAAGCCTTTTTCAACTTTAACCCACATAAAATTGCTCAAATGCAAGCGACCGATATTGACACGCTAATGGAAAATAGTGGCTTAATCCGTCATCGTAAGAAGCTAGAAGCTATTGTAAGAAATGCCCAAGCTTATATTGCTATGGAAGCAAATGGCGAAGATTTTAGCCAATTTATTTGGTCATTTGTGGGTGGAAAACCACGAATTAACGATGTACCAAATTCAGCGATGATCCCCACCAAAACCGTAACATCCTTAGCAATGTCAAAAGCACTTAAGCAAAAAGGCTTTGTATTTGTAGGCGAAACCATTTGCTATGCCTTTATGCAATCGATGGGATTAGTAGATAATCATTTGAATGCGTGTTGGTGTAAGTCTAAATAAAAGACGTTTAACGCAGTCTGCTCAATCTCAATTAATCTTTTCGAGTATAACTTACTTTTAATGGTTCTATAAGTTTTACCAAAAACTGTTGCCATTATACTTTCCTATTTATGATCTAATTTAAGTATCTCATTGAAATCCACTATTTATCAATATCAAGAAAACTACAAACGTAACATGGCAACAAGGTTTAAGTGTAAGCTAAATACTATTAAACCTTACTTTTTTCGTTAATCATAAATGACCAAACCACTAATAATACAAAGAAATAAAATACATTCCCCGAGTTATGAGCAAAAAATGCTTGTGTTAAACAATAGATCATTGTGGATAACACATGAATAATACCAAGGGTAGTAAGCAATTTTAGCTTTTTATTGTTTGGAAATTTTTTCTGTTTACGATAAAAAGAACATAATGGGACTAGAAAAATGCCCAAAATTGCGACTCCACCTAAAATACCTTTTTTGGCTAATTCGTCAATAAATTGATTATGTAGATGCGAGTATCCCGTAAATTCACGGGATACAATGCCTTTATCCGCTAGGTTTTTTTTATATTCATCTAATGCTTTCAAACTCCAACCAGAAATAGGATGCTCAATAAAAGCATATCCCCCCATTTTCCACATATCTAAACGAGCACCTATGCTTCCATCTTTGGAATTTTCAGAATAGTGAATTAGGTTATTCTTCACATCTAATATTCGATTGATCAGTTGTTCGTTAGTACTTAATGAAATACCTCCGATTAGAATACTTAATACAACTGCACCAAGTAATTTTTTAGATAGTATATTTCTATAAATATAAAGTATTGTAATTAATATTATAGGAAAGCCAACCCATCCGCCACGTGTAAATGAAAGCACACTTGCTAATACACCAAATGATCCAGCAATAACAGCAAGTAAAGCAAATTTATTTTGCTTTATTTCAAAGAGATATAAAGCAATTACTAAGCTAAATAAACCTAAAGACATTGCAATATCGCCAGATTGAATTTTCATTTGTTCATTAAAAGCTGCGGGCAAATGCAAAATATAGTATTGGTAAAGTGCAACTAACCCTGCAATAAAAGATCCTAACGGAATGCTATAAAGCAATACATCCAATTTTACTGCACTATAAACCATAAAGATCGTTACAGAAAGAAATAAGAACGCTCTTAATGGATTATCAATAAGCTTCATTTTCTCGCCATGAAATAAGATAAAGAAAAGAACAGTTAGAAAATAAAAAGAAATTGCAATAAAAATAGATTTATTCTGCTTAACAAACCCAGTGACATTTATCTTTTTATATATCGTATACAATAAGAAAAGTACACTCACCACTAAAAGTACAGTTGAACCGTAGTTATATCCTTTAGGAAATACTAGCAACAATGTAAAAAAGCAGAAAATTGAGACATTAGCAAATAGCCGGCAATATTTTTCAAAATTTATCATAAATTAGTCCTGGTATAACACATCTACAATTTCTGTTGTTGGCTGAAAGCCTGTTGGTGCACTTAATAATATCTGACGAATAGCCATATAATCTGCCTTTTCACAAGCCTGTTCTAATTCAACTAACACATTAGATAATTGTTCAAATGGCAAATACTCTTCTTCAGCAGTCATAATACGTGAATGTGCTGTTTTAGTTACATTATCACCACCAATTAACAACTCCTCATAAAGTTTCTCCCCTGGACGCAAACCTGTATAAGCAATTTCAATATCACCTTTAGGATTCTTTTCATCTTTTACGGACAAACCTGAAAGCTGAATTAAATTTTTCGCTAAATCAACAATTTTAACAGGTTCACCCATATCTAAAATAAAGACATCACCGCCTTTTGCCATGCTACCCGCTTGAATAACAAGCTGTGCTGCTTCAGGAATAGTCATAAAATAGCGAATAATATCGGGATGCGTGACAGTAATTGGTCCACCTTTTAAAATTTGTTTTCTAAAAAGTGGAATTACAGAACCCGATGAACCTAACACATTGCCAAAACGCACCATACTAAAGCAAGTTTGTGAATTTTTAAGCTGTTCAGAAAGTGCTTGCAAACAAAGCTCCGCCATACGCTTGCTCGCACCCATGGTATTCGTTGGGCGAACAGCTTTATCAGTTGAAATGAGAACAAAAGATTTAACGTTATGATCAGCCGCACATTTTGCAACATTATATGTACCAAAAATATTATTCCGAATACCTTCAATAATATTGTATTCCACTAAAGGAACATGTTTATAAGCCGCTGCATGATAAATGGTATCAATGTTAAAATGAGCTAAAACACGATCTAAACGTTCAATATCCTGCACATTACCTAAAATAGGATGAATTATTGTGCTTAAATTATTTCTCTTTATAATTTCAATTAATTCCTGATGAATAGAATATAGTGAAAATTCAGAAATTTCGAATAAAATTAAGATGTTAGGTTTATTTAAAATAATTTGACGGCACAATTCCGAACCAATAGACCCCCCTGCACCAGTTACCATTACCGTTTTATTCAGAATATTTTTTTGTAATAATTCTTGATTTGGTAAAACAGGTTCACGACCTAATAAATCTTCAATTTTTACTTCACGCAATTCATCAATTTTTGCATTACCTTGCAAAATTTCTTCCATATCAGGAATGGTTTGTACTTTGATTTTTAACGGAATTAAACTATCAATAATGGCTTTCCGTTCACGACGAGAAGCACTTGGAATTGCTAATAAAATAACTTTAATATTATATTTCTGAACAAGTTTTGAAATATCTTTTGGCGAAAATATTTTATTTCCTAAAAGATAAGTGCCATGTAATTTGGCGTTGTCATCAATAAAGCCACGAATGCGGTAGCGATAAGCATGTTTGAGCATTACCGCAAGTTGTCGCCCATTTGAACCAGCTCCATAGATAAGAACGGATTCATTATTTTTATCAAGCAATAAACCGATATAATAACGAACCAACATTCTTACACCACCACATAATAAAAATATATAAGAAAAATAAATAAGTGGAACTGTCCTAGGAATAAATGAATCAATAAAGAATGAAAATAAAACTAAACTAATAGAAGAAATTAAAGCACCAGTTGCAATCATCGCCAGTGCTTTAAAGGAAATATATCGTAATGCCGCTCTATATAATCCTAGCTTTATAAAGGCAATCAAAGTAACAACCAATGTACAGCTTAACGCTAACCAAATTTGATGGTTGTCAAATGAAGTGATTTTTCCCAATCGGGTCCAATAAGCAAAGAAAAAAGCACCAGTAATTAAAATGGTATCAATAATTAGACTCGCTATACGCTTAAGAGGACGAGATAATTCAAATACAAGATAATCTAACATAATCTTACCTGGCTCTATCACCAGCTCCTTTTCCTAAAGCAGTCATGACAATATATTGGAAATACGACTTAACTGTTAAAGTTTCAATCATTTCGTTATCTGTTTTTGCTAAAAGCTCAGGCATTGACATATCAATCTCTTGGATTTGGGCCAACCCTGTAATCCCTGGTAATACTCGATATATATTATATTTATCACGAGCTTGTATAACATCTTCTTGATTAAATAAGTTTGGACGCGGTCCGACTAAACTCATTTCGCCTTTTAAAACATTAATTAATTGTGGCAATTCATCAATCTTTGTTTTTCTCAGAAAACCACCTAATTTAGTAATTGAAGTAGTTCCCACTAAATGACTTGCCACAGACTTTGTATCAACAGCCATTGTTCTAAACTTGATTAATTTAAAAGATTTTTTATTCTTACCAACTCGTTCTTGAATAAAAATCGGAGATTTTGTTTCAAAATAACCTAGAATAGTAACAATTAAGAGTATGGGCAAAGTTAAAATAAGCCCAACAAGAGAAAATAATATATCAAGTAATCTAATCATTATTTATCCTTAATTGAATTAAGTGTTTTTAGAAGTCCTTCCTGAGTAGAAAAAGGTAATTTCTCAACATTTATAGCATCTTTTAGTTTCTGGTTAGAAATAAAAAAGTTTCCAGTAAGTTTATTTAAAATATTCGTGTTAATAGGAAGGTGTAATATATCTCCAACTTTAAAAGCAGTTGATACTAAACTACTAGGAATAGTCCATAACCGCACACGTTTCTTAGCAACCTCGCCCATTAATGAAATAAGCTCATTTGTTGAAATCGGTTGATCATCAGCAATATTATAAACGCCAGAAGCAATATTTCTATCTTCTAATAATTTTTCAATACAATAAATTAAATTATCAATATGTAAAAAAGAGCGTTTATTCTCAAAACCAGCAAAGAACCAAGGCACACCTTTTTTAACTAATTTATACAATGCAATTAAGTTGCCATGATTTCCTTCTCCATGAACTAAGCAAGGTCTAATAATTAGTAATCTCTTGCCTTCTGGTAATTTATGAGCCAATAAATATTCTTCAGCAGCTTTTTTAGATCGCCCATAAACGCTCATTGGATTTAATGGAGTTTCTTCCGTTAAACAATCAGAAGCATTATCTGTAATAACCTTAGCACTACTAAAGTAAATAAAATCTTTAATCTTAGAATCTAAAAATGCTTGGAAAAGTTTAATTGTCAAATCTCTATTCACTTCAAAATATTCTTTTTCATCAGAAATTTGATAACTATCACTTGACTTAGCAGCTAAATGGATTAGCACATCAGCATTTTTATTTAACGCCCAGTTATTTCGTAAAGATAATGTTTCAACCTGTACAGCATTATTTTGCTTAAAATGATTAAAAAAACTTTTCCCAATAAAGCCTGAAGCACCTGTTATAATAATTTTCTTCATTATTATTCTTCCAAAATAGAGATAATTCTTTTGTTAACTTTTCTTACATCAAATTTTTCTTCTGCTATTCTACGACTTTCAATGCCCATTGAACGAACAAGAATAGGTTTATTAATTAACTCAAGCATCTTTTCAGCTAATTTTTCAGCAGAGAAAAGTGGCACTAAGAAACCATTCACACCATCAACTACAGTTTCTCTACAACCTGGTACATCCGTGGTTAAAATGACCTTACCCATCGCCATTGCTTCTTGTGTGCTTTTTGGCACGCCTTCTCGATAAGAAGGAAGCACAAAAACATCTACTTTTTCAATATAATCTGGAACGTTTTTTACATATCCTAAATATTCAATGATATTGGCATCAATATACTCTTTTAATTTTTCTTCTGACATTGCAGTCGGATTTTGTTTATCAATTTGTCCCAATACAAGAAATTGAGTATTTAGCTTCTCTTTTTTAACAACCTTAGCTGCTTCTAAAAATTCAAAAATTCCTTTTTCTCTTAATAATCGACCTAAGAAAATAAATGAAACATCACTTTTAATTTTAGGTTCAAAATAGCGATAATAATCTAAATTTACGCCGATGCCACCTAATATTTCTGTAGACTTAACCTTAATATTATTCTCAATTAAAAGATCTCTCTGATCATCAGGATTTAAGAATAACACTTTATCTAATGTTGGTAATGCGATCTTATAGAGTTGTATTTGCAAAAATTTAATAATTTTAGCTTTTAATCCTTTCTTTTCAGTGGAAGGTGTGAAAGCATAGCCTAAGCCTTCAATCATTCCTACCCGCTTTCTAATACCTGCCAATTTTGCCGCTAAAGAAGCAAAAATTACAGGTTTTACAAAACAAGTTAGTACAATATCTGGAGCAATCTCTTTCAATGCTTTTCTAAGTTTGAATACTTCAACAATATCTGCTAAAGGATTAAGGTTACTTCTTTTTAAATTATGCTCAACTGGTTTTGCTCCCCAGCTGACAATGATTTCTTTAGTAGAAGGTTCATACCCTTCCGCCAAGCAGAAAACTTCGTAACCTTCTTTTACAAGGTCAAGTACTAATTCTTTTCTAAAATGTAATAAAGTCGAAACCTCATTCACGATAATTGCAATTTTCTTTTTCATTTTTTCTTTTGATATAAAGCTAACCATTTGTTTACAACAGCATCCAATGAATAATTCTTAAGAATATGTTCTCGCGATTTCTTCCCTAAAATTGACCGCTCTTCTTCTGTTAAATCCATTGATTGTAGCATTGCATTTGCTAAAGCCTCGCTATTTCGAATCGGCACAAGGAAACCATTATCGCCTATCACTTCGCGTGTTCCACCACAATCAGTAGCAACAATCACATTTTCTGTTGCCATTGCCTCACCGATTACAAGCGGTAATCCTTCAAAATGCGAAGACATAACATACGTATCCGCAATATTCATTAATTGATTAATATCACGTCTCAATCCTAGAAAAGATACTTTTTCAGAGATACCTAATTGAACAGTGTATTGTTTTAATTCTTGCTCTAATTCTCCAATACCCGCTATCAATAAACAAGTATTCGGCTTTTGTTTATTCACTATTGAAAATGCTTTAAGTAAATTAGGATAATCTTTAGGATCAGTTAATCGTCCAACTGCTAAAAATACATAATCATTTTTTATTAACGGTAAAGATAGCTGCATATTTTCTCTCATTACACAATCTTTTTTAAAGAGAGAAGTATCTATACCATTTTCTATTGCAATCATTTGACCTTTTTTAACCGCTTTCTTCTCTATAAAAGCATTAACAGCATCGTGGCTTACATTAGTATTAAGATCAGAGAGAAAATTAGTAAAACGATATAAATTCATTCTCAATATTCCACCTTCATTTTTACTATGGGCAGTGCAAATAAGTCGATTAATTTTTGTTGATAGCCTCAATAATCTTGCCATTAAATTAGCATGAAACATATGAGAGTGAATCACATCCGGCTTAAAAGTTTTAATCTCATTTCTTAACTGAAAATAAGCTCTCACTAAACTTAATGGATCTTTAGTCATATTGAGATAACTTATTTCTATCTGATTATTTTTCGGAAGAGTTTGTTCAGAAAACGCTTTGCTCAGAGAAATTAATTTAACTTGATGGCGTAACTGAACAAATTTATCTACTAAATCGCAAACTTGTTTTTCTGCTCCGCCAATGCCTAGCCCTGTAATGAATAAAAGAATCTTCATGATTTAGCACCTCTTTTCTTATTTATAATGAATAATATCAAAATGAAAAGATTAAAAAACATAAAAGTTGGACCTGATAACTTTATTAAACTAAGAGCAATAAGTATTTTTTCAGAAAAAATAAAATTAGCTTTAATTAATAATCCTAGAGAGAAAATAATAATAAACCCACCGATATAAATACCGAAGTAAACAATAGGAGTTAAAAAATAAGTAAGATCATATAATGCTTCAAAAAATACAGGAGAGATATCATCTTTACCACTAAACCCTAAGCCTGTTGTATAATAATTAAAATTAGAAAATAGATATTCAAGCACTTCTAACTTCACATTGTTACTACCATCATCTCCTGACATAAAATATTCATATCTACTAATTAGGCTATCATGAATAAAAAAAAGTGCTATACATAGCAAAATTAACGAAAAAATAAAGCCTTTAATCCCTTGATTATAAACTATAAAAATAAAAGCAAGGGCAAGAATAGCCCCTAGCGTTGAGAAGGTCAAAAAGATACTTATCAAACCAATAAATATTGGGATTTTATCTTTTTTATTTAAAATATAATATAATGTTAGCAGTCCCAACATTATTCCTGAATGTATTGCTGGCTCACTTGTTAAACCTGTCGGTCTATAGTAAATAGAAGAATCACCAGAATAGTTACTTCTTACCCCTTCACCACCTAATAAGATTGAGAAGTCTATTTGAGAATGAAACATGTAAACACTAATAAATTGTAAAATAACAGATAAAGAACAAATTAAAATAATACACCTAATCACCTTCTCTAATAAACTTAACGATTGGTTGGATACAAACGAATAAAATAAAGAAAAAATTGAGATCCAATATACTGTCCGAACTGTATTTAGCCAAAATATCCCCTTATACTCAAGATAGCTATATTGCCATATAGCTAACCCTAATAAAAATAATGAAAGCGTTAAAACAAATACAATATTATTTTTATTAAGATAATGATAGTAAAAGAAAGAAATAAAGAGTATTAATGCATAACTTAGTAGCTGAGTACCATAAGTAATTACGGCTGCATTTATTTCAATTACTGAAAATAATATAAGAAGAAAAACTAAAAAAAATGGGATTATTCTCTCTACAATCATACAATCTCTTCCCATTTATCCGCAATCTTATCTAAAGCAAACTTACTAACAGATTTTTTAGCATAAGAAACCATACCATTATACTCTTGTTCAGATAAGCTCATTAATGCTTTTAGTTTTAGTGCTAAATCAGAAACATCTTCTGGCTTACATAAAAAACCTGATTTATTATGATCAAGAATTTCGCTTGGTCCGGTATCACAATTAAAAGAGACTATTGGCAACCCAAAACTTTGAGATTCTATGAGAACCATGGGCAAACCTTCAAATCTAGAAGACATACAGTACAATGATGCCTCTAAATAGAATTCATTAATATTATAAGAAAAAGGAAATAACGTGACACTATTGCCTAAATTGAATACATCAATAGATTTCATCAAATTAGCCTTGTCTTCGCCATCACCAACAATATTTAATTTCCACTCTGAAAAGTGCGGTTCATTTTTAACTAATTTCCAAGCTTGAATAAGAAGATCAAAACCTTTTTGATAAGTTAATCTACCAACTGCCAGAACCGTCTTATTCATTTGAGAAGGAATATGATCGGAAATAGCATAGGGGGAAGGATTAGAGATTGCAATAATTTCTGCCTTACCAATGGTTTTCTTTTCCCAAATTTGTTTATCTGCCTCTGTTAAAGTCACAATTTTATTTGAAAATAAGCGAGATAAATGACGAGATAATGCTCGTCCTTTTTGACCAAGAGTAACATTATAATTAAAATGCTCCCAAGTGATATGGTTTATCACTAACCCAATCTTAGCTGGCAAGGAAAAAAGCGATAGCATTGATTCAACAACAACTAAAGTATCTACTTGATTCTCTTTTAAAAAAATTCTTAACTTTAATATGGTTTGCAAATATTGTTTAGAAAATGAAACACGTTGTGAATATAACTGTGAGCTCTTAATTTTTTTGTTTAAATCAAAGAAAGGTTTATCTCCTTCCCATAAATTTAACATCAAAATATTGTAACCCTTCTCAGCTAAAGCATTTGCAATAGAAGTGGCAACACGTTCGGTTCCACCAGCATGATTTAAATTTCCACAAAAAAAGCAGATTGTTTTCATTATTCTTTTTCCATTGATATAAAACATACGTAAAAAATACCAATAATAGAGGCTGTTAAATAGCCCCCAAAGTACCCTATTACAGCTCCATAACTTCCATATTTAGGGATAAATATCCAATATAGCATCAATGCTACTACAAGTGATAGCAACCACTTCACTCCAGCTAGATATCCTTTATTTATTTTCATGATATAAATATTCAGACCATTATCAAGAAATAGAAATGATGATGCTAGAAGATACCAATATAAAATATCATAACTATTTTTAAATTTATCCCCTAATAATAAATTAATAATATATGGCAGAATAATATGCAATAACAATACTAAAGTAATTGAGAAAATGAACATCAATAATGCAATAATTATTACATTTCTTTTTACAACAGCTTCTACAGCATGTTTGTATACTAGGGATGGGGCCAAAGACATTACCAATATTGGACTAATAGCTGTTACAACTAATCCAAGTTGGACTGATGCTGAATATAGCCCCAATTCATATGCTGTTCCTAATTTTTTTAACATTAACATATCCATTCTAATGAATAGATACATAGCAAGTAAACTATAAAAAAATGGTAGCCCTTTCTTTAAATATATTAAGAAGATTTTTTTATCAAAATCTCCTACTGGATTACCATATTTAATATAAAAAATCAGAAATAATCCAAGTACGGTTGATAAATACTCTAAAACCCAAGCAAGAGAAAATAAGTACTCATCTTTAATATTTAGAAAATATAGACTAATTAGCAATGATAACTTTATAAATAAAGAAAATAGTGTCACCTTAATTTTAGGTCCAATATTTGTATCAGCTTGAAGAACGGCAGTTACAACTTGAAAAGGCTCACCTAGTATTAATATTAACCCTAAAATAAGAAATAAGTAGAAATTTTCATTATTAAAAGAGAACGCAAACACTATCAATAAAGCATATGCAATTAAAGAAGCAATAGCTCTAATATAAAATACATTTAATAAAACTTTTTTTCTATTATTGCTGTCTACATTTACTAGACTTGGTACTAAGACTTCTGCACCACAAACAAAACAAAACGAACTAAAGACCATAACAAGATTTAACGCATATTGAAAATATCCATAATCTTCTATAGTCAATTGTCTAGCAAGAATAGCAGTAATAATAAGGCTAGATACTATTCTAGCCCCATGTTCAACTATTAAGAGTAAAATATTCTTAATTATTTTTCTAAACATGCTAAATATGCTTCTTAAATATAAAACAAAATGTAATAGAAATTAATGATATAATTAGTCCAATAATAAACCCAATAGCAAGAATCAATGCTTTCTTAGGCTTATCTTTAACCACAGGATAATCCGGCGAACTTAAATAATAATACGCCTTTACATTTTCAACCGAATCTAATTGAGGGGCTAATTTAGTTAGCTTACTCAACTGTCTCTCCGTACTATAATAATTTGTTGGATAAACAACAGGGTTATTTTTAGCAATATCTAATTGAGCTTGCAGGTATTTTTCACCAAGCATAAATAAATACGTACCGTCTGCTAGTTCAGAATCAGAGATATTTAAACGAGCATCTCCTAACATATATTCTGGTACGGAAATGTTATTATTTCCTCTTGAGAAATCAGTAATTCCTGCTTTTTTTGCAATATTTAACGCATTGGTTAAGTTTTCTACTTGAACCGTTTTAGTTTCAGTTAAACTTTCTTCTATTTGCTCTTTAGCAAATTTTAAAGCATCTAAACGCAAGTTGAAGCCGAGTTTAAATTCTTGGTTAGTTTGGTTTAATAAATATTGGTTTATAAACTCAACGTATTGCCCTAATACAAGTTGTGCATCTTTTGGCGTTTCTGCTGAAAAGGTGAGTTTTAAACCAATTTTATCTAATTCCGTTAAATCTTTTTTCTTAGGGTCAACTTCGTGAACAATAAGATATTTTGAAACGGTTTCTTCAATATATTTTCTTTTTTGGTCTTCCGTCATTTCTTTGGTGTAATTTTTTACCCATTCAGATTGCTCTAAGAACTGACGTTTTAAATCGTTAGAAAGTAAGAAATGTTTAAATTGTCCGTAAAGAGAATCGGATAATTTCTCAGCTGAAAAATCACCATCACCAATAATACGAGCATATTCTGCTCGTGCAGGCAGTAAGCTACCTAAATCGGTTGAACGTGGTGCAACCACAATAGCGGTTGAAGTCCATTGCTCTTTTGCCGTAAATGCATACACACCTGCAATTAGCGTACATACAAACGCAGAAAGGACAATCCAGAGTTTTTTCTTCCACAACACGCGGAAAAGTTCAATTAAATCAATCTCGTCATTTCTTTGAGAAGAAACCTCAGCCATAAACCCACCTTAAAACAAAAAAACAAAAAATAACTTATAAAGTTTTCTTATTATAGTCGATATTCCATACCTTATAGAAAAGTTTACTAAAATTTACACTTTTTTATGATCTTGCTCAAACCCTCAGATTGGGGGATAATGCACCATTATTTGTTTTTGTTATAAGGCTAATATGAGTGATATCCAAATTCCTCTCATCTTTACAGATGCTGCAGCAAGAAAGGTGAAGAGTTTAATTGAAGGGGAAGATAATCCCAATCTCCGTTTACGTGTGTATATCACAGGCGGGGGCTGCAGCGGATTCCAATATGGTTTTACCTTTGACGATCAAGTTAATGACGGAGATTTAACCATTGAAAACCAAAATGTCGGTTTAGTAGTGGATCCAATGAGTTTACAATATTTGATCGGTGGCACAGTCGATTACACCGAAGGGCTAGATGGCTCACGTTTTGTAGTGCAGAATCCGAATGCAAGTTCAACCTGTGGCTGTGGTTCTTCTTTTAGCATTTAATTTGCATTTTATTGGTAAAAATTGACCGCTTGAGTAAGGTAACCTCAAATAATTCAAGATTTATCCACGAAAATGATAAAAATGCCTCTCTTTATCCAATAAAGAGAGGCATTTTTTACAACCATCCTTTCCGTTTAAAATACAAATATGGAGAAGCTGCAGCAACAATCATCAAGCAAATCGCCATTGGATAACCATATTTGAAATGAAGCTCTGGCATAAACTCAAAGTTCATTCCGTAAGTAGATGCCACCAGTGTTGCAGGGAGGAACATCACAGAAACTACCGAAAAGAATTTCATAATACGGTTCTGTTCAATATTGATGAAACCCATTGCCGCCTGCATTAAGAAGTTCACTTTTTGGAACAACGATTCATTGTGCGGTTGGAGTGATTCAATATCTCGCATAATATCACGTGCTTGTTCGAGCTGGTTGTTTGGCAAGCGTGTTTTGCGCAATAAAAAGCTCAGTGCACGTTGCGTATCCATCAAGCACAAACGCACTTTTGAGCTCACATCTTCCAATTCAGTAAGGTCTGAAAGTGCTTCATTCAGGCTGTCGCCCTCTTGTTTACCATCCAAAATCACATGGCTCATATTTTCTAAATCAGCATAAACCGTTTCGATTACATCCGCCAGCTGTTCGATTTTGGTCTCGAACAGGTCGAGCAATAATTCATAAGCGTTGCTATCAAGCAATTTCATTCGACGAGAACGCATTCGATATAAACGGAATGCAGGTAAATCACGCTCACGTAATGTGAACAAACGCCCATCGCGAATGGTAAATGCGACCGTTGAAATATCGGCGTAATCGTCGTCATCTAAGCAGTAAAAAAAGGAATGAAGGTGTAAACCGTCTTCATCTTCGAAAAAGCGAGCAGAAGCTTCTAAGTCTTCTAACTCGTGCTCTTCTGCGAGTGTTTGGTCTAAGCCGAGTTTTAATACGCTACGTTCATCATCGCTTGGATCGATTAAATCTATCCAAATCGCATCGTTTAATTGATCGCGAGAGGTTTCGTCAAGGCCTACGAGGCGTGCGTGGTCTAATGCAAAAGCACGAATCATTTTTCATGTCTCCGAGTTAGGAGGTAATGAACAAAATGAACAAAGGGAAAGATACTAAACGAAAGTTACCGACTTTGTCGGCAACCTGAGGTTGGACAAGGAGGGTAATCAATAAAAATCTGAAAAGTATCGACTATGACTGTCCAAAATGTAATCCTCAAGTAAAAATAGCGGTGCGAATACTACCTATCTTGTACGAAATAGTCAAGTTTTGTGGCGTTTTATTCGACAAAATTTGAGGATTATCATACTTCCCGTTTATTCATTTTGAGGGAGATTTCTTTTTTATGATTTCAGCGTATAATGAACTCTCACTATTTCAACACTTTATTAACAAAAGAGGATTTTAATATGGGTGGAATTAGCATTTGGCAATTACTGATCGTGGTCGCAATCATTGTGTTACTTTTCGGTACGAAAAAATTACGCACTTTAGGTCAAGACTTGGGCGAATCAGTAAAAGGCTTCAAAAAAGCGATAGCAGATGAGAAACCTCAAGATACAGCTTTCGATAAAGTCGAAGCAAAATCAAGCAACGCTGAACAACAAAAAACAACCGAAAAAGAGCAGGCATAACCCGTGTTTGATATTGGTTTTTCCGAACTATTACTCGTGTTAATTGTGGGCTTAGTCGTGCTAGGCCCACAACGTTTGCCAATTGCGATCCGCACCGTGATGGGGTGGGTACGAACTATTCGTGGCTTGGCAGCAAACGTGCAAAACGAACTGGCTCAAGAACTTAAGCTACAAGAACTCAAAGACAGCATAAAAAAAGCAGAGGAATTAAATTTAAGTTTGCTTTCACCAGAATTAAGCAAAACCGTTGAAGAACTTAAACAATCTGCCAATAAAATGCAGCAGGATTTGAACACCGCCAAAGGTGAAATTACTAAATTAACCGATGAACAAGTGGCAGAAATTCAGGCGAAAATCGAAACCGAGAGTAAGTTTAAAGACGTAGAACAAGCGGTCGAAAATGTGCAAGAAAACGCAAAAGAGCAAAACGCTGAAGAAAATCCACCGCTTACCGCCGAGGAAAAAACGGTGACAACCGCAGAAGATGCGGAACAAGCAGAGTTAGACGAAGCCCTACTTGCGGAGAAACTCTCGATTTATTATCCACCAGATGATGACGAGCCTGCACCGCAAGCACTTCAAAAAGACAAGGAGAAAGAGAATGCAAGAAGCTGATCAATCTCAACCGCTTATCGCTCATCTGATTGAACTACGCAACCGCTTACTACGTAGCTTGGTGTTTGTATTAGTAGTTTTCTGTACGTTAGTGTATTGGGCGAATGACATCTACACCTTGTTGGCAACACCGCTGACCAGCAACTTGCCAGCAGGGGCAACGATGATCGCTACTAACGTGGCAACGCCATTCTTTACCCCGATTAAGCTCACAATTGTCACGGCGATTTTCCTTTCAGTACCTTATATTTTGTACCAAATTTGGGCATTCGTTGCCCCCGCATTATATAAACACGAAAAACGCCTGATCTACCCTCTGTTAGTTTCAAGCACCTTGCTGTTCTACTGTGGCGTGGCATTTGCTTACTATGTGGTGTTCCCAATCGTGTTCGGTTTTTTAACCAGCACCACACCTGAAGGGGTGCAAATGGCAACCGACATCAGTAGCTACTTAGACTTCGTTCTCACAATCTTCTTGGCATTTGGTATCTGCTTTGAAGTCCCTGTGGCGATTATTTTGCTCTGCTGGGCAGGCATCACCACCCCAGAAGACTTGCGTGAAAAACGCCCATATATCATCGTGGCAGCTTTCATCATCGGGATGTTACTTACTCCACCCGATATTTTCTCACAAACACTCTTGGCTGTGCCAATGTGCTTGTTGTTTGAAGTTGGTGTGATTTGTGCCAGATTCTACAAACCACGAGAAGAAGAAACCACGAGCGAAGAAAACGCTTAATCTTAGCCCGCGAAAGCGGGTTAATTTTTATGACAAACTATCTCTTCACTCCCTGCACTTGCAGAAGGAGGAAAAAATCAGAAAAGGACAAAAAATGACCCAATACCTCAACACCGTATTCCCGCAACGTCGTATGCGTCGCTTACGTAAACACGATTTCAGTCGTCGTTTAGTGGCAGAAAACCAACTTACCGCCAACGATTTAATCTATCCTGTTTTCGTCATTGAAGGCGAAAATCATCGTGAAGCAGTACCTTCAATGCCAGGCGTGGAACGCTTAACCATCGACCAACTTTTAATTGAAGCGGGCTTACTCGTGAAATATGGCGTGCCGATGATCGCACTTTTCCCTGTGGTAGGCGGAGCGAAAAAATCATTAATGGCTGAAGAGGCTTACAATCCTGAAGGCTTGGCACAACGTGCGGTGCGTGCATTAAAAGCAACGTATCCAGAATTAGGCGTTATGACCGATGTGGCACTCGATCCATTTACCACTCACGGGCAAGACGGCATTATCGATGAAGAAGGCTATGTGTTAAACGACATCACCACCGAAATCCTCGTTAAGCAAGCCCTTTCACACGCTGAAGCGGGTGCTGATGTGGTTGCTCCAAGCGATATGATGGACGGCCGCATCGGTGCTATTCGTGATGCATTAGAGGCGAATGGCTTTATCAATACCCAAATTATGGCGTACTCCGCAAAATATGCCTCAAACTACTACGGACCGTTCCGCGATGCGGTAGGGTCAGCGGGCAATCTTAAAGGCGGTAATAAATTTACTTACCAAGTTGATCCTGCGAATGCCAACGAAGGCTTACACGAAGTGGCGATGGACATTCAAGAAGGGGCAGATATGGTGATGGTCAAACCTGGAATGCCTTACTTGGATATGGTATGGCGCGTGAAAGAAACTTTCGGCGTGCCAACTTTTGCTTACCAAGTTTCGGGCGAATATGCGATGCATATGGCAGCAATTCAAAACGGCTGGCTGAAAGAACGCGAATGTATTATAGAAGGATTACTCTGCTTTAAACGTGCTGGAGCAGACGGGATTTTGACCTACTTTGCTAAACAGGTAGCAGAGTGGTTATATCACGATAATCATAAATAAAAACAGAGGGCAAATGCCCTCTTTTTTATCTCACCGCCATTTGGAATAACACCACTTCTGCTTGACAGCTAAATTCAATCCACATCTGCATTAAAAAGCCATCTGCAAGCGGTTTGATTTCTGACTTCATTTGACAAGCCTCTGTTTCCACCGATTTTGCTTTTTGCGTGAAAAATTCGACCGCTTGTTTTGCTTGTGCTTCGCTATCATAAACAGCCTCAAAGGCAATTTGGCGATCAGCGTTGTCTAGCATTGAATCGCCTTTTAATTTACACATATTGTGGGCTTCGTCCGCTTTTTGCTGGAGCGTTTTTGACATTTTATATTCCTCATCAATAAAAACAAATACCATTATAGTACGCTCACATAAGAAATGAGGCAAAAGGTTAGAGAACAAATTAAAGAAACAATAACGTAGATAGGAAAATTTTAGACGTAAAAAAAGCACCTTATGGTGCTATCATTTATTTTCTATTGTAAGAAATGGAGCGGGAAACGAGGCTCGAAC
>OGJJ01000602.1_pt1 | contig 31620 bp, 21 predicted proteins | sample 1572081 | NCBI WGS metagenome assembly OGJJ01 (sample SAMEA2582122, study PRJEB24529) | metagenome | biome: Human gut stool | place: China | collected 2011
CAATGAGGGAGTTACCGAAGGCATGGCGGATTTTTTCGCTACTTTCGTCTTCCCAATTTCCAACGCCTAGGATAACTGAAATGACACGCTGATTACCACGCTTACATGTGGAGATGTAGTTGTAATCTCCACGAGGACTTGAGCCTGTTTTTAGGCCATCGACTCCTTTGAGGCCATAATCAGCACCAGGCAAGGAGTAGTTGTAATTTTCAAAGGTTTCCTCGTATGGTGTTCCTTTTTTGACAGTTACTGTCTGTTGGCTAGTGTATTTAAGGATTTCAGGGTGATGTTTGATAAGGTTATAGGCCATGATAGACAAATCACGGGCTGTCGTCTGGTTAGAGTGGTTATTGTCATAACGTTTAGGCGTGTAGTAGCCTTTGTAAGATGCCGCACCAGCTCCAGAGGCATTATACCATTTAGTATTTGTCATGCCGAGCTCTTTAGACTTTTCGTTCATGCGATCAATCCACTTGTCAGGGTCATTATCACTGAGATAGTTGGCAAGCATGACTGTTGCTGCATTTGAAGAGGGAACAGCTGTCATAGTGATAAGTTCCGAAACCGTGTATTTAACTCCAGAAACAATCTTGTTGTTTGAGATTTCGTAGATATTAGCAATAGCCTCATCGGTTGGCTTGGCTGTAATCACGGTGTCTTCTTCGATTTCTCCCTTTGACAAAGCATCAAAAACCAAGTAGAGAGACATGGCCTTACTCATAGAAGCAGGGTCACGTACTTCATCAATGTTATCTTGCCAAAGGATATCACCAGTATTGGCATCAATCAAAAGTGATGATTTAGGTCTATAGGTCTCGGTGGCTTCCTTGTAACCCGCTTTTTGTGCTATATCTACCAGTTGGTCAGCGGACGACAGACTGGGAGCTAAAGCCAAACTAGCTACCAGGAAGAGTCCTAACAATTTCTTTTTCAAAATAATTTCCTTAGTAACAACGTTTAGATACTCTTTTAAAAGGCATCCTTTAATCTATTTTTGTTATATGTTTGTAAAAAAAGTCATACTCGTCTATTATAGCATAGTTTTGGGTGGTTTTATCAGTATTCTTGGGGGACTTCCTTGAATAGAGTATAAAAAAAAACGTGTCATGGACACGCTTTCTTTTATTTATTGATTTGTCTTGCTTGACGACGTTCTTTGACTCTTTGACGACGTCCTTTTTCATTAAGGTAAATCAAGTAGAGGAGACCAACTGGGATAAGGCATAGCAACCAGAAATAAACTGGTAGTTGGCCATTATTTGTTGCTTTAGTAGCCTTTTTATCTTTTTGGTTACTTCCAAAATCGAACCATCCCTTAACTTTAGTTGCCTTAACAGAAGTAGCCTTGATATTAGGTGATACTGTCTTCAGACCATTATCAATGACAATGTGATCATCTTTAACAGAGATTTTAGGGTCTTTACCTTTTTTAACAGTGGCATAGACGTCTTTTTCGACATTATACTTTTTACCGTCGATTTCTTGTTCACCCTTGCTAAGAACTTTCTTGTAAGAGAAGTCTTTATACATTTTCTCAACGAGAGCATTACCAAAGGTATGACGAATCTCTTCACCTGTTTGGTCAGACCAATCACCAGAGCCCATGATGACAGCAATCATACGTTGATTACCACGTTTGATGGTGTCAATATAGTTGAAGGCACCTTCTGGGCTAGATCCTGTCTTCAACCCATCAACCCCATCAATTCCGTATTTGGCACCTGGAATAGAGTAGTTGTAAGTCTCGAAGGTTTCCTCGTAAGGTGTTCCCTTCTTAACTGTGACAACAGGTTTGCTAGTGTACTTGAGAATTTTTGGGTATTTCTTGATGAAGTTATAGGTCATGATAGTCAAATCACGCGCAGTTGTTTGGTTGGTTTGGTTGTTATCATAACGTTGAGGACTGTAGTAACCTTTGAAGGCAACAGCAACGGCACCAGAAGCGTTAAACCATTTGGTATTGGTCATCCCTAGCTCTTTAGATTTTTCATTCATCATGTCTAGCCATTTATCAGGATTATTATTGGTCAAGTAGTTGGCTAGCATCACAGTTGTAACGTTAGAGGATGGCACCGCCGTCATGGTAATGAGCTCTGAAACCGTGTAGTCAACACCAGCAACAATCTTGTTGTTGGAGATTTCATAAATATCGGCAATAGCTTGGTCTGTAGGAGTAGCTGTAATAACAGTATCTTCTGAAATTTCTCCTTTGGACATGGCTTCGAAGACCAAGTACAGGGTCATAGCCTTAGACATAGAGGCTGGGTCACGGATTTCATCAGCATTCTCCTCCCAGAGGACATCTCCGGTGGTTCCATCAATTAATAGAGTAGATTTAGGACGATAGGCCTCTGTCGCTTCAGTATAACCAGCAGCGCGTGTAATATCCATTAATTCATCTGCACTAGACAAAGTAGGGGCTAGGGCTAGACAAGCTGATAAAAGGATGGCAACAATTTTCTTTTTCATAATGTGTCTCCTTTATTTTATATGGGTTCTGTCATAGGCGGAACCCAGTTATATACTTAATAGAAATTGCGTATCAATCAAAATTAAAAACAAATTTAATGGTGATAAACACCTCCATTATACCATATAAAATACTGCGTTTTCGCAATATTTTATATTTTAATACATTTTTTAGAATCTATAGTGGTTTAAAAATCACATACTTTTGATGATTAAAAAAAACGAGCTGACTTGCACGTTAATCTTTGTCTTTTATAGCTGTGACTTGGTGATAAATCAAATACCATGCCTCATTTCGGCGCCAGATGCTGGTATGGAAATTGCCTCCCAGTTCGTAACTAATTAATTTCGTTTTTTGACTAACAGATGTCATCTTGAAGCTGTCAAAGTTATTGAGAAGCGGTTGATGATTGGCAATGACCTCTTCTCGGTTCTGATGATGGCCATTTTCATCAATCAAGTAGAAATCAGGTGCTAAGAGGTTTTCGTAGTCTGGAATCTTTGATAAGATAATCTTTTCATTCCGAGTGAGTTTGCGAAGGACATTCCCATAAATTTCGTCTTCAGGAATTGCAGCAGGCTCTACATGGACATCAGTATCATAGACAGAAAATTGCTTACTGAGGATTTCTTCAATTTGTTCCGTAATGGCGTGGCTCTCGTAGACGGAGAGGTCAGGGTTCATTTCAACCACAATATCAAGGTAGATATTACTACCATAGGAACGTCCACGTTGTTTTTTAACTTTGGTAACTTTAGGGATCTCCAGAATGGCTTTTTCATAGGCCTTAAGATTTCTCTCATCAAAACCATCTGACAAGCTGAAGGTTGCTTCCATGAAGATATCATAGGCTGTCTTTAGGATGAAGAAGGTGATGATAATAGCAGTAATATAGTCGATGATGGTAAGGTTGAAGGATGCTGCGACGATGGCAATTGAAGTTCCAATAGAGGTCACGGCATCTGATAGGTTGTCCTTAGCAGCTGCGATGAGGGCACTGGATTTTAGTTTTTTTGCTAACCCTTTGTTATAGAAATAGACTGCGCACATGACAATAGCAGAGAGGACTCCGACGGCAGCGCCAAGAGGATCGACGACAGTTTCTTCTCTTAAAAAAAACTTTCGGACTGTTTGAATTAGGACTTGGAAGCCTACTACGAACATGATAAAGGAAGTAACTAGGCTTGATAAGTCTTCAATCTTCCAATGTCCAAACCTATGATCTGCATCGGCTGGTTGACTAGCCAGGTGCAATCCAATGAGTAGGGCGACATTCCCCAAAATATCAGATAAGTTGTTAAAACCATCAGCAATCAATGAGCTGGAGTTTAAAAAGTGTCCAGCAATAAGTTTGGCAATGGTAAGAAGTAAGTAGGCTGCAATACTAACGATGGGACCTCGTCTGGCTGCCCTTAAATTTTCATACGTCGTCATAGATTTACCTTTTTGTTTAAATATAAGTACTTATTATAGCACAAAAGGATAGTTACTTAAAGCTTGTAATACATTGATTGTTAATATGAATCGCCTTTTTAAAAACAAAATATTGAAGAATCAGCTATCACATAGTATTTTTCAGTATTTTCCGAATATTATCTACAAATTATGGTATAATTTAGGGTGTATAACAATCTAAAAGAGGTTTTTATGGAACATTCGACATGGCACAAGCTTCTGAAAGAGGAACTGCCGTATCATTATTTTTCAAAGATAAATCAGTTTATGGACAAGGTTTATGAAGAGGGAACAATTTATCCCCCACGAGACAAGGTATTTAATGCTTTGTTAGAGACTCCTTTTGAAGAAGTTCGGGTGGTTATCCTTGGACAGGACCCTTATCATGGTCCTAATCAGGCTCAAGGTTTGTCATTTTCAGTACCTGAGACGATTCCAGCTCCACCTTCTTTGGTTAATATTCTCAAAGAATTGGGGGAGGATCTTGGTCTTAGAAGTCATCATGATTTAACAAGCTGGGCCGAACAAGGGGTGCTATTACTTAATGCCTGTTTGACTGTTCCAGCTGGTCAGGCAAATGGACATGCTGGTCAGATTTGGGAACCTTTTACAGATGCTGTTATTAAGGTTCTCAATCAAAAGGATACTCCTGTAGTCTTTATACTTTGGGGTGGCTATGCTCGTAAGAAGAAAGCACTAGTGACCAATCCTAAGCATGCCATTATTGAGAGTGCCCATCCTAGCCCTTTATCGGCCTATCGAGGCTTTTTTGGCAGCAAGCCTTTTTCAAAAGCCAATGCCTACCTTGTATCTCAAGGCCAATCCCCAATTGATTGGTTGAAGTAAAATAGAAAGTTGGAAGATTATGTTACTGATTAAAAATGGTCGTGTTGTAGACCCTAAATCTGGTTTGGATTTGCAAGCTGATGTTCTTGTGGACGGTAAAAAAGTCGTTAAAATTGCTGAAAATATCGATGCTGGAGATGCCCAAGTTATCGATGCCACTGGTCTTGTGGTTGCTCCTGGTTTGGTGGATATCCATGTTCATTTCCGTGAGCCAGGTCAAACCCATAAGGAAGACATTCATACGGGTGCCTTGGCAGCGGCTGCAGGTGGTTTTACAACAGTTGTGATGATGGCTAATACGAATCCAACGATTTCAGACAAGGAAACTTTGAAAGAGGTCTTGACTTCGGCAGCTAAGGAAAATATCCATGTTAAGTCTGTTGCGACTATTACAAAGAACTTTGATGGTGAAAACCTCACTGATTTCAAGGGTTTGCTTGAAGCCGGTGCTGTCGGATTCTCAGATGATGGTATTCCATTGACCAATGCTGGTATTGTCAAAAAAGCCATGGAGCTAGCTAAGGAGAATAATACCTTTATCAGTCTTCACGAGGAGGATCCTGATCTTAATGGTATTCTCGGTTTCAATGAAAATATTGCTAAAAAAGAGTTTCATATCTGTGGGGCGACTGGTGTAGCTGAGTACAGTATGATTGCGCGTGATGTCATGATTGCTTATGATACACAAGCCCATGTTCATATTCAACACTTGTCGAAAGCTGAATCTGTAAAAGTCGTTGAGTTTGCTCAAAAACTTGGAGCACAAGTCACTGCTGAAGTAGCGCCACAGCACTTCTCAAAAACTGAAGACCTCTTACTCTCAAAAGGCGCTAATGCCAAGATGAACCCACCACTTCGTTTGGAATCTGACCGTCGGGCCGTCATCGAAGGGTTGAAATCTGGAGTCATCTCAGTCATTGCCACAGACCACGCGCCACATCATGCCGATGAAAAGAATGTGTCTGATGTGACTAAAGCACTATCAGGAATGACTGGTCTGGAAACCTCTCTATCTCTTGGTTTGACTAATTTAGTTGAAGCAGGACATTTAAGTTTGACAGAACTCTTGAAAGTAATGACTAGCAACCCATCTGATCTTTATGGCTTCGATGCTGGTTATTTGGCTGAAAATGGACCAGCTGACCTTGTGATTTTTGCAGACAAGGAAAAACGTCAGGTTACAGCAGACTTTAAGTCTAAAGCAGCTAATTCACCATTTGTAGGCGAAGAACTTACGGGCAGTGTTAAATACACTATCTGTGACGGTGAGATTGTTTATCAAGCCTAAATAGCAGATCAGAGCAGGGCACATCGAGACACTTGGTGTTGCACCTGCTTTTTTAGTCCTTGAAGGAGCAAAATGATGAAAAAGATACTGAAAGGTCTTGTTAAGTATGTTACTTTAACTGTTCTGTTAGTCTGTTTTCTGCCATTGTCTTTGCAGCACGTCCAAGCTGATGAGGATGAGGTAGAGTATAGTCTGCCTTCCTATGTTGGTCACCTTTCAATTCATGATGATGGTAATGCGACGTTTACTCAGGAAGTGACTTATAATTTTGATAGTGACTATAAAGGTCAGTATGTAACCTTGGGGAAAAGTGGTGGTTATTCTATCATGGATGACCCCAAGGTTTCAGCAACCGTAAATGGGAAAGAAAAAACAGATATTACAGTTGAAAAAACAGACTCCTATGATGGCGTCAAACTTAAAGTTTATAATTCAGGTTCAGATGGTGATAGGGTTGTCCTCAAAGTTACTTGGCAGATCCAACACTTGTTGAATCTATATTCAGATATTGCAGTTTTAAATTGGTTTCCTATCTCTGATTGGGATAAAGGATTTGGACAGGTTGATTTCACAGTTGATGGTCTAGATGCAAGTCAAGGAGAGCTTTATGCCCACACTGGCTATTTTGGAAAAGACCCACAGGTTAAACGTACTGCTACAGGTTATCAGGTTCATGTAGACAATTTACCATCATCAGGTAAATTGGAATTACATGCCTACTGGCCAATGACCAGTGCTTTACGGGAAAATAATCAGGCTTATTTATTACATAAGACAAATGAGGCAGAGTTTTTTAAAAAAGAAAGAGATATCAAAAAGTCTAAAGAAAACTACCGACGCATTTTTTATGTCATTTTGCCACTTGTAATTTTAAGCTTTGTTCTTATTGGTGTTTTCTGTTACCTCATTGTTTTTTATAGTACGAGGACACCTTCTTTCCCTCGCAATGCACGTCTTTATGAAGCTCCTCAAGATTTAGCACCTTTGGTCTTAGCTAAGAATGTTTATAATCAGTCTTTCGATAAAACAGGGCTAAAAGAAGAAACGGGTCCTTTGAAGTTCAAATATATGGTGCAAGCTACCATCCTAGATTTGATTGATAGAGGTTATCTCACTTTTAGGCGAGAAGGTGATAGTAATATTCTGACACTTATTGAAAAGGAAGGTCTCTCTTCGTTTGGAGGGGCATTCTTAGATATGTTGTTTGATGGTCGCATGGAAATTAGAGATAGTGAAATGTTCTCGCGTTATTATCTTGATAAAGATGCTCTAGAAAAACAATTCAAGAGTGCTAGAACAAGCTATGAGCGAGAAACTATTCGTTCTCAGGGAAAACGTGTCAAATATCAATTCTCTAATGACGGCTATCAAGTAGCCAAAGGCGTTGAAAAAGAGGAATTTGCGCTAGGACTTCCTAAAATTTATAGAGATTTTAGTGCGAAAGAAAAGACATTTAACATATTGGGAGTAGCAGCTTTGGCACTTTCAATGATGCTTTGTATACTTTCAACTTTGTTCTTATTTGGTGCATTTGGATCAGGATTTGGTTTTCACTATATTCTTGGACTACTACCTATAGCTGGACTTACCGTTTTATTCTGGTTCTTGGTGAAAAGACGTCGTCAGAGATGTCTTGATGCAACCCAAATTACAACGTATTACCAGTGGCATAGCTTTAAAAATATGATTCAGAGTATTCCTAGCTTTAAAGAGTCAGAATTAGAATCTGTCATCCTATGGAATCGTATCTTGGTTTATGCGACACTCTATGGACAGGCGAAAAAAGTTAGTGATGTACTAAAACGATACAACATTCACCTCAGTAATCCATCTCTAGATGAGTTTACTTATTCTGCAACACCATTTATTATGCTGAATAATGTCAATTATCTAGAATCTTATGTTTCTGCCTCAGATACCGTAAGTAGCTTTTCTATCAATTCAAATAGTGGTAGTGGCGGCTTTGGAGGCGGTGGCTTCTCTGGTGGTGGCGGAGGAGGCGGTGGTGGCGCCTTTTAAGACCTGAAAAACAATTACTTACCAAATGTATCGTATCGGCTTTTAATAACTATACTTTGTAGTTGAAGGTTGATACTTAAAAATATAAAATAACTAGACTCCCTTTATATAGAGACAGTGACAATAACACATTATTTCACTAGAAACTATTAAGGGGAGTTTTTTGGTGTTAAAAGTGATAGCTATAAATGAATAAAGAGCTATTAAATGAAGCGTTGGAAGCTCTTTCAATTATATATTGTTTATTTTTTGTGTTAGGTATAAAATATAATGGTGATACAATGTTAAAGGGAATTTGTATATGAAACATATTAATGATAATTTTTGGGCTAAGAAAACAGAGGAAAATAGTAGACTTCTTTGGTTACCATTAACTCAACACTTAGAAGACACGAAAAATATTGCAGGCCTCTTATGGGAACATTGGTTAAGTGAAGGACAAAAGGTATTAATTGAAAATTCTATTAATGCTAAAGCAAATATTGAAAACCAAGGGAAAAGATTGGCACAATTCCTAGGGGCTGTTCATGATATCGGTAAAGCAACACCAGCTTTTCAGACGCAAAAAGGTTATGCAAATTCAGTAGATTTGGATATCCAATTGTTAGAAAAATTGGAACGCGCAGGTTTTTCTGGGATTAGTTCTCTCCAATTAGCCTCCCCTAAAAAGAGTCATCATAGCATTGCAGGTCAATATTTGTTATCCTATTATGGCGTGGACGAAGATATTGCAACAATTATTGGTGGACACCATGGACGACCAGTTGATGATTTAGACGGTTTAAATTCTCAAAAGAGCTATCCCTCCAATTATTACCAGGATGAAAAGAAAGATAGTCTCGTTTATCAGAAATGGAAGTCAACTCAAGAAGCTTTTTTAAACTGGGCTTTAACAGAAACAGGGTTTAATTCTGTGTCTCAGCTTCCAAAAATCAAACAGCCTGCTCAAGTTATTCTATCAGGTTTACTCATAATGTCTGACTGGATTGCTAGTAATGAGCATTTTTTTCCTTTGTTAAGTTTGGATGAAACTGATGTGAAAAGCAAGAGTCAACGTATTGAAACTGGGTTTAAAAAGTGGAAAAAATCTAACTTGTGGCAACCTGAAACTTTCGTTGACCTTGTTACTCTTTATCAGGAAAGATTTGGATTTAGTCCACGAAATTTTCAGCTGATACTCTCACAAACAATCGAAAAGACGACTAATCCTGGGATAGTGATACTGGAAGCGCCAATGGGACTCGGGAAAACAGAGGCGGCTCTGGCGGTATCAGAGCAGTTATCTAGTAAAAAAGGATGTAGTGGATTGTTTTTTGGATTGCCCACACAAGCAACCTCCAATGGAATTTTTAAGAGGATTGAACAGTGGACAGAGAATATAAAGGGTAACAATTCTGATCATTTTTCCATTCAGCTGGTTCATGGAAAAGCAGCCTTAAATACGGATTTTATTGAGTTACCTAAAGGAAATACAATTAATATGGACGACTCGGAAAACGGCAGTATTTTTGTCAATGAGTGGTTTTCTGGGAGAAAAACTTCAGCATTAGATGACTTTGTAGTTGGGACGGTCGACCAATTTTTAATGGTGGCTTTAAAACAAAAACATTTGGCCTTACGTCATTTAGGATTTAGTAAAAAAGTTATCGTTATTGATGAAGTCCACGCTTATGATGCTTATATGAGCCAATATTTGTTGGAAGCTATCAGATGGATGGGAGCTTATGGTGTTCCTGTAATTATTTTATCAGCAACTTTACCTGCCCAACAAAGAGAAAAACTCATAAAAAGCTATATGGCTGGAATGGGAGTGAAATGGCGAGATATTGAAAATACAGATCAGATAAAAATAGACGCCTATCCTTTAATAACTTATAATGACGGGCCTAACATTCATCAAGTTAAAATGTTCGAAAAGCAAGAACAAAAAAATATCTACATTCATCGTTTACCAGAAGAACAGTTATTTGATATTGTAAAAGAAGGTCTTGACAATGGTGGAGTAGTGGGGATAATTGTCAATACGGTGAGAAAATCTCAAGAATTGGCAAGAAATTTTTCAGATATTTTTGGAGATGATATGGTAGATTTGCTTCATTCTAATTTCATAGCAACTGAAAGAATCCGAAAAGAAAAGGATTTACTGCAAGAAATTGGGAAAAAAGCAATGCGTCCACCAAAGAAAATCATTATTGGTACACAGGTGATTGAACAGTCGTTAGATATTGATTTTGATGTACTGATAAGCGACTTAGCGCCTATGGATTTACTCATTCAACGTATCGGACGACTACATCGTCACAAAATCAAACGGCCCCAAAAGCACGAAGTAGCAAGATTTTATGTTTTAGGAACATTTGAAGAGTTTGATTTTGATGAAGGAACGCGTTTGGTTTATGGGGACTACCTATTAGCTAGAACTCAGTACTTTTTACCAGATAAAATACGACTTCCTGATGATATTTCACCGCTAGTCCAAAAGGTTTATAATTCAGACCTAACAATTACGTTTCCAAAGCCAGAACTTCATAAAAAATATTTGGATGCTAAGATAGAACATGATGATAAGATTAAAAATAAAGAAACAAAGGCAAAGTCATACCGTATTGCTAATCCTGTCTTAAAAAAATCGAGAGTTCGAACTAACAGTCTGATTGGTTGGTTAAAAAACCTCCATCCAAATGAAAGTGAAGAAAAAGCATATGCTCAAGTTCGAGATATTGAAGATACAATTGAAGTGATTGCTTTAAAAAAAATATCTGAGGGGTATGGTTTGTTCAAAGAAAATCAAGACATATCTCAGAACATTGCTGATCCTATAATTGCAAAAAAGGTAGCACAAAATACTTTACGACTTCCGATGAGTTTATCCAAAGCCTATAATATTGATCAAACGATTAATGAGCTTGAAAGATATAACAATAGCCACTTAAGTCAATGGCGAAACTCATCATGGTTAAAGGGAGCTCTTGGGATTATTTTTGATAAAAACAATGAGTTTATACTGAATGGATTTAAACTATTATATGATGAAAAATATGGTGTTACCATAGAAAGGTTGGATAAGAATGAGTCGGTTTAATTTACTTGATGAACCCTGGATTTCTGTTGTTTATGACGAGAAAGGATCCACAAAAGATGTTTCTTTACAGGATTTATTTACAAATGCTCATCAGTATAAAGAATTAGCAGGAGATACGAAAACACAAGATTTTGCGGTATTACGAGTATTGTTGGCTGTTTTATATACAGTCTTTTCCCGATTTGATGTAGATGGAAATGCTTATGAGTATCTTACTATTGATGAAGGATGGAATCAGCTTGAACCAGTGGATGAGATGGATATTGAGAATTATGAAGAAGCTCTTTATGAAACATGGGAAAAACTTTGGACTAATAAAAGATTTCCAAATATTGTTAATCAATACTTAGAAAAATGGCGAGATCGCTTTTACTTATTAGACGAAAACTATCCATTTTTTCAGGTAACGAAAGAAGAGATTGCTGGAGATAAAATTAGCAAGGCTAAAGCAAGCAGTATTTTGGGTAAAAATATAAATAGAATTATATCTGAGAGTGGAAATAAGATAGCTTTATTTTCCCCAAAAGATGGAGAAAATAAAAATACTCTAACTGCCGCAGAATTAGCTAGATGGCTAATTACATTTCAAGGGTATTCAGGATTATCCGATAAGGTCATTTTTGGAAATGAAAAATATAAATCTTCGAAAGGATGGCTATTTGATATTGGTGCTATTTACATTAAAGGTAACACTCTATTCGAAACGTTGTTACTAAATTATATTTCACCATATAATGAATGTGGTAATGTAGAAAATATTCAGCGACCTTGCTGGGAACGTAAAAGTTCTGATATCATTAAAAGCTACCTTGATGAAAAAGTTATTACAAATATTGCTAGTTTATATACAGTTTGGAGTAGAGGAATCTATATTGACCCAGACATTAATTTAAATAAACCTTTCTCTTTTGAAATTGTGAAATTACCTGATATCAATCATAGGGATAATTTTTTGGAGCCAATGACAATTTGGAAGTATAATGTTTCAGGTGAAAATAGGGATAGCTATACACCAAAGAAACATCTTTTGAATCAATCTTTATGGCGATCTTTTGGCTTGTTATCTATAAAAGATACTAATCTTCAACATAGAAAACCTGGCGTTATCGATTGGCTTACATATATTGATGATATAATAGGAAATCGACTATCAAATATTGTTGCAATTAGTATGCAAGACGATGGAAACGCTACTTCATGGCTTCCAACGGATGAGGTTATTGACTCAATTTTTATCAATGATTTGGTTTTAACGGATTTAGACGAAGGTGGGTGGGTTCCTCGTATCAATGAAGTAGTAGAAGAAACAAAAAAAATTATTTCAAGAACATATAAAACGTATATTAATGATATAAAGGAAATCAGAAATATCTCTAATGGTAGTTATACTCAACACATGGTCGAAAGTCTATATTTCAAAATCGATCAACCTTTCCGACAATGGTTAGCTAGCATTCAACCAGAAGATGATAAAGATTCTAAGATACAAGAATGGAGAGTTTTACTGAAGAAAATAGTTAAAGCTGAAGCAGAAGTTATTTTACATCAAGGGGGGACGAGGGATTATCTTGGTATCCAAAAAGATGGGCGAATTAAGAATATTGCAACTGCCTATAATTCGTTCGATTTTTGGCTTCGTCAACAGTTAAAATAGGAGCAGAGAATGTCACAACATACTAAACAAACAGTTTGGACTGTTACAAAGAAGATTATTTTCAAATTGAGTAACCAAAAAGAGGAAACATATGATAAAGCTACACTAGCAAAAGTAAGGAAAACATTGGGGAAACCCTTGAGTGAAGCAACAGAAATGTGGCCAATTCTGTTCGAAAATTTACCAGAGGAATTTCTAAGTTCTTATCAGCAACCAAGCTATGAGGAATTAGCTATTTATACAGCGCTTCAATTGTATGCATTGCATCAGCAAGGTGTTTCAACAAGTGTGATGCTAGATGATTCTAAGCCCTATGAAAATATAGGTTCTGCACTTGGTAAGCTTAGGAAAGAAGATGATACCACTTCAATTGATAGACGATTCAATACCATGATTACCTCATCAACGTTTGAAGAACTTACTTATCATTTAAGGCATTTGATTTCGCTACTTAAAGTGGAGTCACCGGTGATTCAGGTTAATTACTCTGGCCTAGCAAATGATTTATATTGGTTTTTAAATAATAGTCAAGAAAATGTCCGCCTAAATTGGGCAAGAGCATATTATAAACAAATTAAAGGAGAAAAAAACAATGACAACTGAACAACGATTATTTTTAGATATTCATGCTATTCAAACCTTACCACCTTCAAATATGAATAGAGATGATACAGGTAGCCCGAAAACAGCTCAGTATGGAGGAGTTAGAAGATCTCGCGTAAGTTCTCAAGCATGGAAGAAAGCGATGAGAGAGTATTTTAATACTCATGGTGATCAGTCGAATGTTGGTATTAGAACAAAAGAAATTGTGAGATATGTTGCAGATAAAATAGTAGAACTAGATAGTTCTATCAGTATTGAAGATGCTTTGGAAAAAGCCGATAAAGTATTGATAGCTGCTGGAATCAAGAAAAAAGGTGAAGTTAAAGCACTTTATTTTATGGGTGATAGTCAAGCTAAGAAGTTAGCTCAAGCAGCCTATGACAATATAACAGATAAAAAAGAGCTTCAAAAGTTGGCTAATGCAGATCCAGCTATTGATATCGCCCTGTTTGGTCGAATGGTAGCTGAAGATCCAACTCTTAATGAGGATTCTTCTTCTCAGGTTGCACATGCCATTTCCACACATGCTGTACAAACTGAATTTGATTTCTTTACGGCTGTTGATGATTTAGCTCCAGAGGATAATGCAGGTGCAGGTATGCTTGGAACGGTAGAGTTTAATTCTTCTACACTATATCGCTATGCAAATGTTGCGATTCATGAATTATCAAAACAATTAGGAAATGAGGAATCGTTGGAGAATAGTTTATCTTTGTTCATTGAGGCTTTTGCAAAGTCACTTCCAACAGGGAAAGTAAATACATTTGCTAATCAAACGCTACCACAGACTTTAATTGTAACGGTTCGAAGTGATCGTCCGGTTAATCTTGTCAGTGCATTTGAAGAACCAGTTAAATCAATAGAAGGCTATGTTACTAAATCTATCGATAAACTCGCCAAAGAGTTTATTAAGGTTGAGAAATTTGTAGACAAACCACTTATGACCTTCTATCTTACTTTGCATGAGAGCGACAGTCTAAAACAAATTGGGGAGGAAAAAGATTCAGTTTCAAAATTATTGGAAGATTTTTCAGAAATGATAGCCCAATATATTTAAAAAGGTGAATGCTATGAAGACGATATTGTTGAAATTTGCTGGCCCCTTACAATCATGGGGGACGAGTTCACATTTTGAAACTAGGCATACAGATTTTTATCCTTCCAAAAGTGCGGTAATTGGACTACTTGCTGCTAGTTTAGGCTATAGGAGAGACGAAGATAAAAAAATCCAAAAACTAAATGAACTCGATTTTGCTGTTCGAGTCGATCAACAAGGAAATCTGTTAAGAGACTTCCATATTGCACAGAAGTATACAGAAAAGGGTAAATTTGATAGAAATTATGTTACAAATCGGTATTATCTAGAAGATGCTGTATTTGTTGTAGCCCTCTCCCATAGAGATGATAGCTTTATAGATATCATTAAAGGTGCTCTAAAAAATCCCTATTTCCAACCTTTTATGGGAAGAAGGGCACTCCCAATAACTGCAGACTTTATCTTAGATGAGACAGATGTTAATCCATTAGAGAGCCTAAAATCTCTGAAATGGCAAGCTTCTCTATGGTTTATGAAAAAATATCATGATAAGGATGCTATTTCTTTGGAAGTTTATCTAGATAGTCAGTTAGTCAATAAGGATGTTTATCAGTTGAGACAAGATTATGTTAGGTCATTTTCACAAAAAGGGAGAAGATTTGGTTTTAGATATGAAGTACGTGAATTAATCAGTGTTCAAAATCCTCACTATTCAAATAGGAATACAGAGCATAACATTTTTGAGAGTATAGGAGATTGAAGTAATGTACATTTCTAGGGTAGAAATTGATCGATATAATAGACGAAAGGTTAGAGATTTAACGCATGTAGGAGCTTATCATGCTTGGGTGGAAGAGAGTTTTCCATCGGAATTAGAGCAATCAATCCGTACAAGAAAATTATGGCGAATCGATCGTATTCAAGGTAAGGATTATCTTATTATTGTAAGTAAAGAAAAACCTAATTTTCAAAAACTTGAAAAATATGGTGTTGTAGGAAGCTCTCAAACTAAGGACTATCAACATTTTTTAAATAACATCAAAACTGGTTGTCGAATGAATTTTAGAGTAGTGCTAAATCCGGTTATTTCAATTACTTCACCCGATAAATCAAAACGAGGAGTTGTAAAACCGCATGTGACGATTAAACATCAGATGGACTTTCTAGTGAAACAATCTGAGAAAAATGGCTTCTCATTAGTAGGAGAAAGTTTTTCAATTGTTGAACGTGGTTATGAAGTTTTTCAGAAACCAGAAAAACCCATACGACTATCAAAAGTTGTTTACGAAGGAACTTTAACTGTTAGTGATGATACGCTTTTCAAAAAAATGCTGACCGAGGGAGTTGGAAAGAAAAAAGCATATGGTTTTGGCTTGATGACAGTGGTACCACTTGAGGAATGAGTCATGGTAGAAAAAAATGGAGCTAAGAAAACTTCTTTGAGAGAACTACCTAAAATTAGCGATCGTGTTAGTTTTATTTACGTTGAACATGCTAAAATAAATCGTGTTGATAGTGCAATCACAGTTCTGGATAGTAGAGGAACAGTTCGAATACCTGCTGCTATGATTGGTGTATTGTTATTAGGACCAGGTACCGATATTAGTCATCGAGCTGTAGAATTGATTGGAGATACTGGAACCAGTATGGTTTGGGTTGGCGAGCGTGGTGTTCGTCAATATGCACATGGGAGATCTTTGGCACACTCAACAAAATTTTTAGAGAAACAAGCAAAACTTGTCTCAAATTCTCGATTACGTTTAGCGGTTGCACGTAAGATGTATCAAATGAGATTCCCAGATGAAGATGTATCTGCGATGACTATGCAACAACTACGTGGACGGGAAGGAGCAAGAGTTCGAAGAGTCTATCGGTTGCAATCTGAAAAATATCAAGTTTCTTGGACTAAAAGAGAGTACAATCCTGATGACTTTGAAGGTGGTGATATTGTTAATCAAGCTTTGTCAGCTGCCAATGTAGCTTTATATGGACTAGTACATAGTATAGTAGTTGCATTAGGAGCTTCACCAGGTTTAGGATTTGTACATACGGGCCATGATTTATCTTTTATCTACGACATAGCAGATTTATATAAAGCTGAATTAACGATTCCGTTGGCGTTTGAAATCGCAGCTAATTTTACTGAAATTGATGATATTGGAAAGATTGCTCGTCAGAAGGTTAGAGATTCCTTTGTTGATGGTAAATTAATAGTTCGAATTGTACAGGATATTCAATATTTATTTGATCTTGACGATGATGAAGAACTACTTGTCGATACTCTATCTTTATGGGATGACAAAGATATGCTTGTAAAGCATGGTGTTAGCTACAAGGAGGAGCTGTGAGATGCCCTTTACAGTAGTGACATTAAAAAGTGTACCTCCGTCTCTTAGGGGGGATCTCACTAAATGGATGCAAGAGATTGCTATAGGAGTTTACATCGGTAATTTTAATTCTAGGATTCGAGAGAAATTATGGAATAGAATTCAGGCAAATGTTGGTGAAGGAGAGGCGACTATTAGTTATTACTATCGTAACGAGATTGGTTATCAGTTTGATACGATAAATTCCCAAAAATCTGTGGTGGATTTTGATGGTATTCCACTAGTATTAATACCTAACTCAAAGACATCTTCAGAAAATCATCCTAAATTAGGATATAGTAACGCTGCGAAGTCTCGTAAAATAAAACGATATTCTAGTTATAGAGGACCACAAGCTAACTCTTTAAAACCTTATGTTGTTATTGATATCGAAACTGATGGCCTAGACGAGAAAAAGAATACAATCATTGAGATTGGAGCAGTCAAGTTTAATGGACAACAAGTAGAGGAATTTAATGCTTTGATTAAGTATGAGGAGAAATTACCTCCTACAATTTTTAAATTGACAGGTATTTCTAAATCCTTATTAGATCAAGAAGGACGTGATTTAAAAGAAGTACTTTCTGAATTCTTATTGTTTATTGGTGATTTAACTTTAGTTGGCTATAATATCCATTTTGATATTCAGTTTATCAATAATAAACTGAATAAATTTGGTTTACCCTTATTAATAAATAAAACTCATGATATAATGAGATATGTCAAGGATGAGAAGTTATTCTTGGATAATTATCAATTGCAGACTGCCCTAAAGTCATATGGAATCGAGGATTCAGTTCCTCATAGAGCTTTGAAAGATGCTAGACTAATCTATCATTTATCAACTAAAGTAAATAAATTCTTAGCTAGAATGAAAGAAAAGTCTTAATTTCATTGGGATCTTTTAGTGTTTTTCCCGCATACGCGGGGGTGATCCTCAGAAATGCTAATAATCTAGTTGATGCTATTGGTTTTTCCCGCATACGCGGGGGTGATCCCTGTTCTCATAAATTACTTTCCTTTATGGTATAGTTTTTCCCGCATACGCGGGGGTGATCCCAGCATATCGTCAGAAAGAAAAGGGACGGAGCGGTTTTTCCCGCATACGCGGGGGTGATCCCGCCTTGCTTTGGTCGACCCTAAAACCCAAAAAGTTTTTCCCGCATACGCGGGGGTGATCCCGCCCCAGCATCATCGCTTACAATATCGCCTTTGTTTTTCCCGCATACGCGGGGGTGATCCTTTAACAAAGGAGAAATTACTATATGGCAATTGGTTTTTCCCGCATACGCGGGGGTGATCCCTGAAGGTGTAATTTCCCATCTTTGAAGTAAAGGTTTTTCCCGCATACGCGGGGGTGATCCCAGGTGCCAACGTTTGGACGACCGTTACAATCCGTTTTTCCCGCATACGCGGGGGTGATCCTGAGACAACCAGATGGAATCTTTGAGCTCTTAAGTTTTTCCCGCATACGCGGGGGTGATCCCACACTATACATTATATAAGATACAGTTTAAGTGTTTTTCCCGCATACGCGGGGGTGATCCTAAACCACGTTTTGAGAACTTGCGTTTAGAATTGTTTTTCCCGCATACGCGGGGGTGATCCCAAAGTTTTTGCTAAGGCATTAGGTGTTAGTGCGTTTTTCCCGCATACGCGGGGGTGATCCCGTTATTGACATTCCTGATGAATTACCTTGTGGGTTTTTCCCGCATACGCGGGGGTGATCCTTATCCGCTTGGCTTCCGGCTATTTCAGCCAATGTTTTTCCCGCATACGCGGGGGTGATCCTACAAATTTAGGTCAAATGGAGATACGACAATATCAATCGATTGGTTGAGGTCTCTTTTTAGATTTGTTAATTAGTTGATTACTTTTTAAGTATTGCCGTTGTAAGCAGCATATCTTAAAGATAGAGATGCTGTAAAACCTTGTCATAGAATACTACATATTGTTTTAGAGCGGTGTTTTTTTTCTAATGGTTCCAAAATAATCGCTTTCTCTTTATATGCCCACCAAAAAAAGAGCCAGTGGCTCTTTTTAAAAATGATCTTAATAACCGGGTTCAAAGATTTCAATAATTTGAGTCAGATAACCTGCATGTAAACCGATGCGATAGTCAACATTTGGCAAACTCTTTACTAAATCATTCAGTTCTTTATCTTTGCTAACCTTATCAGCCAAAACTGGTAATTCAACAACAAGGAGTTGTGAGTGATCTAGTTGAAGGTAACTACTATTGATCTTGACATCAGGACGAAGTAGTTTAAATATCGCTCTATCCGAAGTTTGGAGCAGTTGATATAAATCAAGGTCAGATAAAGGAATCTCACCAAACTGAGGACTGATGTTTATGGCAATATCAATATGAGCAGCTCGCATTTCTAAAATGCGGTTAGAGAGGAAACTAGCTATTATTGGATTGCTATGCCTATCCAAGTTTTCTTGAGTCTCTGGATTACCAATGCTAGCATTGTCCGTTTTATAAATCTCAAGTAGACTAGTAGCTTTGGCAGTATCTTCATTTTCCAAGGCAAGAGAAACCTCCTTGAGATTTTTCTTGAATAAGTCGAAGGACGTTTTCTTTTGCATAATAATCTGGATAAAGGATTTGCTATAGTTAGTCATAGTACCCAACAATTTATGACGTTCTTTGTTAAGTCTATCGATAGATTGTTGGTGGACAGCCTGGTTCCAATTGTAAAATTCCCATAGTAGTAGGGCAATATTGAGAACTAAGATAACAGAACTATTAGGACTGACCTTGAAAACTATTTCAAATAAATTTTTAGGGTCATTTGCTGTTGGAAGAATACTGTTAAGACCATGGATAACAGTAAAGAAGACATAATAGACAGCTAGGAAGGCAGTGCTTCGCAACCAGTTACGTCTAGCCCAAGCTTCGTCAAGACTACTCATCTGATTTAGGTCTACGGCGAAGATTTTAAGCATTAGGTAAATGATTAATGGTGCTAAGATGTAGGTCAAGATATGTAAGTTAGTGTTGAGGGTAATATCACCTTTGATATGTAAGACGTGAGGGATAATGACAATTGAAAGTAGTCGTGTTGCCATATCAAAAAGGATAGTTGGATAAAAAGCGTAAAGCAATCGATGATAGAAAGAACGCTCTTTGACAAGGGCCAAATCGGCAACAAGGAAGAAAAGCGGGTCCACAACGATTTTTACGAGACTAAAATAGGACGCTGCAGCTACATAGGACAAAAATAGAAGTAAAAGGTGTCCTCGTAGTGGCTTAATCTTAGACATAGTCTGGTAGAGGTACCAAATAGAAATGAAACTAACGGCCTGTAAGAGAGGATTGATAATATTAGTAATCATTGTAACCTCCTTTAGTCATGTCAATTTCAATTTGTAAGCGATAAATCCCAGCACGTGTATTTGAAACAATGTTAACGTTTGGATAAGTAGATAGAATAGTATTGACGCGTTTTAGTTCAGGATCAGAGAAATCAGATGTAATAGCTGAATCTTCTTTAGTGCTTGAACTTTCAACGACAAAGTGTTGACTATCCTCATCCTTAAAATAAGCATAGCTAAGGTATTTCTGTTCACTATCTTGTGCTTGGTCAATGACATGATCCAAGATAGTTGATAGGACATATTCCCAGTCTAAAGGATAAATAGGATAGACGGTAATAGGTTCTGGAACCTCCATACTAACCCAAACATCCAGTTCTTTTGCCTTTAGAAATTTAGCTTCAAAGAGTATCTGTAAATCTGGCAGTTTAATATTTTCTAGTTTGTCTCGATAAAAATGATCAATCTTCTTATCTAGCGGATTCGGTGTCAGTAAGTAGTCAATTAACTCCTGAGCTTCCTCATTTTGTTGAAAACGGATGATATCGTAGAGGTTTTCAGCTTCGTCTTTGATGAAGAGCTCTTGGCTAGTCTTTTTCTGGTACCAGGTATTGATGTTCTGACTTGATTTTTGAAGAAGATGAGAATGTTCCTCTTGTGCTGCTTGTGTTTGAGCATTGAGGTCTTTTCTATAGAGATTAACCTGCTTAGATAGAATCAGAGCCGTAATGATAAGAAAGGCAATGGTAAAGTGAATGTTTGTTGAAACGAGTTCAGAAGCAAAGTAAATAAAGGCTAATCTACAAAGAGCGACAGACGTTGACCTGTACCATGGTCTTGCTTTATCAATTTGCATCATTCGAGAGTAGTCCACCTGAAGAAGGGCACTTTGTGCAAACCAAAGTAAAAAAGCAAGAAAGAGAATAAAGGGGCCAGCAAAATAGTAATCCAAGACTACAGGGAAAAATATTGGGATAATCAGAAAAATCACCAGTCTTACCATTAAAGCAAAGGTAAAGGGAAGAAAGAATTTCTCTAGAATGGTATGTCTAAGATTCTTTTAAGATTTAGCTGATACTAGAAATACAAGGGCAATGGAGCCAGATTTTGGGAATGGGATTCCCAAGATACTGAAAGCTAGAATGCCTAATCCTGTTAAGATGAGAATCTAATATCTCTTAGGTCGCTGTGTGGTCACCTTGAAGATAATAATTTGTAAAATAAAAGCTATACATGCCGTAAACCCGTGAATAATGGCATCATCCAATATAATAAAATACCTTATTTGAGTTCGAGTAAAATCTATCCAATCATATCATAACGCTTTGAAAAAGAGCATACGAAATGCCTATAAGTGATAAGGATGTAAGGCTTTTCATTTTTTAAGCATATTTCTTGCTCATTAAGTTTTTTTAACCTATCCTAGATGTATAGAAAAATTTCGATAGAGGAGATCGATATGGTAAAACTTTCTAAAGAGACACATCTTGAGATGTTCACTAAAATGGAACGTATCCGTGAATTCGATTCACGTATTAATAAATTGGTTCGTCGTGGTTTTGTTCAAGGAATGACTCACTTTTCAGTTGGTGAGGAAGCAGCCAACGTTGGGGCTGTTCAACACTTGAGCTATGACGATATCTTCTTTTCAAATCACCGTGGTCACGGACAATCTATTGCCCAAGACATGGATTTAAATAAAATGATGGCGGAGCTTGCAGGTAAGGCGACAGGTGTTTCTAAGGGCCGTGGTGGTTCTATGCATTTAGCTGACTTTGAAAAAGGTAACTACGGAACTAACGGTATTGTTGGTGGTGGTTATGCTCTTGCCGTAGGTGCAGCTCTTACTCAACAGTACAAAGAAACTGGAAATATCGTTGTTGCCTTTTCAGGTGATGGCGCTACTAATGAAGGTTCATTCCATGAGTCAGTCAATATGGCGGCTACTTGGAAATTGCCGGTTATCTTCTTTATCATCAATAACCGTTATGGTATCTCAATGGATATTCATAAAGCTACAAACACACCCCACCTTTATACACGTGCGGAAGCTTATGGTATTCCTGGTTTCTACTGCGAAGATGGTAACGATGTAATGGCTGTATATGATACAATGGGTAAAGCTGTTGACCATGTTCGTGGTGGTAATGGTCCTGCTATTGTTGAAGTTGAATCATACCGTTGGTTTGGTCACTCTACAGCCGATGCGGGTGTTTACCGTACTAAGGAAGAAGTTGACGAGTGGAAGAACAACAACGACCCAATTATTAAATACCGTGATTATCTCGTTTCTGAAAATATCGCAAGCGCTGAAGAGTTGGATGCTATCCAAAGTCAAGTTAAAGAAGAGGTTGATGCAGCTTATGAGTTCGCCCAAAATAGCCCAGATCCAGAACTTTCAGTTGCCTTTGAAGATGTATGGATAGACTAAAGAGAAAGGATGAGTAATACAAGTATGAGTGAAACAAAATTGATGGCCTTGCGTGAGGCAGTAAACCTTGCTATGAGCGAGGAAATGCGTAAAGACGATAACATCTTCCTTATGGGTGAAGATGTCGGTATTTATGGTGGTGACTTCGGCACATCAGTTGGTATGTTGGCAGAATTTGGTGAAAAACGTGTTAAAGATACGCCAATTTCAGAGGCAGCTATCGCTGGTGCTGCTGTTGGGTCTGCCATTACAGGTCTTCGTCCAATCGTTGACTTGACTTTCATGGACTTCATCACGATTGCCCTTGACGCTATCGTTAATAATGGTGCTAAAAACAATTACATGTTTGGTGGTGGTTTGAAGACTCCTGTAACTTTCCGTGTGGCTTCTGGTTCAGGTATCGGATCTGCAGCGCAACACTCACAATCTCTTGAGTCATGGTTGACTCACATTCCAGGGATCAAAGTTGTTGCTCCTGGTAATGCAAACGATGCTAAAGGTCTTTTGAAATCTTCTATTCAGGACAATAACATTGTTATCTTCATGGAACCAAAAGCACTTTACGGTAAGAAAGAGGAAGTGACTCAAGACCCTGATTTCTACATTCCACTTGGAAAAGGTGAAATCAAGCGTGAAGGAACTGACCTTACTATTGTCACATATGGTCGTATGTTGGAACGTGTTCTTAAGGCGGCTGAAGAAGTGACTGAACAAGGTATTAATGTTGAGGTCGTTGACCCTCGTACTCTCGTTCCACTTGATAAAGAATTGATTTTTGAATCAGTCAAGAAGACTGGCAAACTTATGTTGGTCAATGACGCATATAAAACAGGTGGCTTCATCGGTGAGATTGCTGCTATGGTTACTGAAAGTGAAGCATTTGATTACCTTGACCACCCAATTGTACGTTTGGCAAGTGAAGATGTGCCTGTACCTTATGCGCGTGTCTTGGAACAAGCGGTTCTTCCAGATGTTGAAAAGATTAAGGCTGCTATTATCAAGATGGCCAATAAAGGAAACTAACTTTCTAGCGACGGTTAAGTGATATGTCTCGCTAGTAAAATGTGTTTCTTGTTTTAACTGTGAGAGTATCGGAAAATATAATTTAAAGTAGAAAGGAGAGGGCGAACCAGAGGGTGTAACTGAACCCGAGCGGAAAGCTTGGAAAATAATCGTCTGTCTACGTCAGCAGGCTGACGTGTCGGACACCTAATTTTCAGTCGCTTTCTGGTCGTTCTTGGTATCTTATAAATGGCTTTTGAGATTATTATGCCAAAGCTTGGTGTGGACATGCAGGAAGGCGAAATCATCGAGTGGAAGAAACAAGAGGGTGATGTGGTTAATGAGGGGGATATCCTTCTTGAAATCATGTCAGATAAAACGAACATGGAACTTGAAGCAGAAGATTCTGGTGTTCTTTTGAAGATTACCCGTCAGGCTGGTGAAACAGTTCCAGTTACTGAGGTTATTGGTTATATTGGAGCAGAAGGTGAAGTTGTGGCTGATAATGTTGCGAGCGCACCTGTTGCAGAAGCTGCGCCACAAGTTGAAAAAGTTGCTACTGTGGAAGCAACTGTAGTAGCAGCAAAAGCGAAAGCACCTGTCGTACACGAAGGTGGCAAAGTACGCGCGACGCCTAAAGCACGTAAAGTAGCGCGTGAGATGGGGATTGACCTCGCTCAAGTTCCCGGAACTGGGGCAAAAGGTCGTGTTCATGCAGATGATGTTGAGAACTTTAAGGGTGCTCAACCTAAGGCAACTCCGTTGGCACGTAAGATTGCAGCGGACCTTGGTGTTGATTTAGCTAGCGTATCTGGAACAGGCTTTGGAGGTAAGATTACTAAGGAAGACATCCTTGCAATTAGTGCTCCAGCGCAAGTTAAGGAAGCGGCGACTGCACCTGTGGTTGAAGCTAAACCTGAAAAAGTCTTGCCAGAAGGCGTGGAAGTTATCCCAATGTCTGCTATGCGTAAGGCGATTTCTAAGGGAATGACGCACTCATATTTGACTGCACCAACCTTTACTCTTAACTATGACGTGGACATGACTAACCTTATGGCTCTTCGTAAGCAAGTCCTTGATCCAATCATGAATAAGACTGGCATGAAGGTGACCTTCACTGATTTGATTGGTTTGGCAGTTGTGCGTACCCTTATGAAAGAGGAACACCGTTACCTTAATGCATCCTTGATTGATGACGCGCAAAATATCGAATTACACAAATTTGTTAATCTCGGTATTGCCGTTGGTCTCGATGATGGTTTGATTGTACCAGTAGTCCATGGTGCGGATAAGATGAGTTTATCTGACTTTGTGGTTGCCTCTAAGGATGTCATCAAAAAAGCTCAGTCTGGTAAATTGAAGGCGGCAGAAATGTCAGGTTCTACCTTCTCTATTACTAACTTGGGAATGTTTGGAACCAAATCATTCAACCCAATCATTAATCAACCAAACTCAGCCATCCTAGGTGTTTCAGCAACTATTCAGACACCGGTTGTTGTTGATGGTGAAGTTGTCGTACGTCCAATCATGGGGTTATGCTTGACTATTGACCACCGTATTGTAGATGGTATGAATGGTGCTAAATTCATGGTTGATTTAAAACATTTGATTGAAAATCCAATGGAATTGTTGATTTAAGTAAAAAAATATCTGAAAACTGAAGTTTTAAATAGAAAGGAGAGGGCGTTAAAGCGTTTGAGTTGATTTGAACTCGAACGAAATGCTTCGGAATTTAGATAGTTTTACTTGTGTGCAAGCACACTAACGTAAAACTCCTAAAATTCTGTCGCATTTTAGCGTTCTTAGTATCATAAAATATGGCTTTTGAGATTATTATGCCAAAGCTTGGTGTGGACATGCAGGAAGGCGAAATCATCGAGTGGAAGAAACAAGAGGGTGATGTGGTTAATGAGGGGGATATCCTTCTTGAAATCATGTCAGATAAAACGAACATGGAACTTGAAGCAGAAGATTCTGGTGTTCTTTTGAAGATTACCCGTCAGGCTGGTGAAACAGTTCCAGTTACTGAGGTTATTGGTTATATTGGAGCAGAAGGTGAAGTTGTGGCTGATAATGTTGCGAGCGCACCTGTTGCAGAAGCAACTGCTCAATTGGAAGCAGCTGGGCTTGAAGTCCCTAAAGCTCCATCTCAACCAGCTCCAGCAGCTGCTGCAGAAAAAGCACCACTTGCTGACAATGAATACGATATTATCGTTGTCGGTGGTGGTCCTGCTGGTTACTATTCTGCCATTCGTGGTGCACAACTTGGTGGTAAGGTTGCTATCGTTGAAAAATCTGAATTTGGTGGAACATGTTTGAATAAAGGATGTATCCCAACTAAGACCTACCTTAAAAATGCAGAAATCCTTGATGGACTTAAGATTGCTGCAGGTCGTGGTATCAACTTAGCGTCAACAAACTACACTATCGATATGGATAAGACAGTTGACTTCAAGAACTCTGTTGTTAAGACCCTTACTGGTGGTGTTCAAGGTCTTTTGAAGGCTAACAAGGTAACTATTTTCAATGGTCTTGGTCAAGTTAACCCAGATAAGACAGTTACTATTGGTTCAGAAACAATCAAGGGACGTAACATCATTCTTGCGACTGGATCAAAAGTATCTCGTATCAATATCCCTGGAATCGAGTCACAACTTGTGATGACTTCAGATGATATCCTTGACTTGCGTGAATTGCCGAAATCACTTGCTGTTATGGGTGGTGGTGTCGTTGGTATCGAGCTTGGTCTTGTTTATGCCTCATACGGTGTAGAAGTGACTGTTGTTGAGATGGCTGACCGCATTATTCCTGCTATGGATAAAGAAGTGTCACTTGAACTTCAAAAAATCCTTGCTAAGAAGGGTATGAAGATCATGACATCTGTCGGAGTTTCTGAGATTGTAGAAGCTAACAACCAATTGACCCTTAAACTCAATAATGGTGAAGAGATTGTAGCTGATCGCGCCCTTCTTTCAATCGGTCGTGTTCCTCAGTTGGATGGTCTTGAAAATCTTAACCTTGAGCTCGACCGTGGCCGTATCAAAGTGAATGCTTATCAAGAAACATCAATCCCTGGTATCTATGCACCGGGTGATGTAAACGGAACTAAGATGCTTGCTCACGCTGCTTACCGTATGGGTGAAGTTGCAGCTGAGAATGCTATGCATGGTAACGTTCATAAGGCTCACCTTGACTACACACCAGCTGCTGTCTACACACACCCAGAAGTCGCAATGTGTGGTCTTACTGAAGAAGATGCACGCGCTAAATATGGTGATGTCCTCATTGGTAAATCAAGCTTTGCTGGTAATGGACGTGCTATTGCTTCAAACGAAGCTCAAGGTTTTGTTAAAGTCGTTGCAGATGCGAAGTACCATGAAATCCTTGGTGTTCATATCATTGGACCGGCTGCAGCTGAATTGATTAACGAAGCGTCAACAATTATGGAAAATGAATTGACTGTAGACGAGCTCTTGCAATCTATCCATGGTCACCCAACTTTCTCTGAAAATATGTATGAAGCTTTTGCTGACGTACTTGGAGAAGCTATCCATAACCCACCAAAACGTAAATAAGATAAATTAAATTCTCGGACAGATGTTCGGGAATTTTTTCAAATATTATCATTTGTATTTATTAAAAAATCGTTACGGATTTTCAATAGTTTTAGAGAAAAATACGAATAATAAGTTAAATAGTTTTCTATCAGGAAAGATAGTTTGTTTATGATTCTATAATATATCTATTTTATTTAGAAACTTTTTAATAATAACCTTTCCATGAGAGTTTTTCTGTGGTAAAATGGTTCAAGTATTACAAATGCAAAAGGAAAGTTAAATGCGAACGAAAGATTTTATCTACTATGCCAGCGCGGCTGTTCTCTTGTCTGTAACTACTCAGGTTGCTCAAGCAGATGAAGTGGCAACACAAGCACCTTCTATTGCTGAAGGAAACCACTATCAGCCTGCAACCGTAGCAGATGTTTTGGGTGGTGAAGCGTCACTTATTGAAACACCAAGCTCAACTGTTTCAGCCCCTGCTAAGCAAACTTCGGAAGTGTCTAGTGTGGCGGCTGTAACCTCAACTGCATCAACAAATGTATCTAACTCAACAACAACTGTTACGTCTACATCAGTAGCGACTTCAAATGCTAGCTCTGAGAGTGTGACTGCTTCTGCACATTCAACGGCTTCTGAGGCTTCTAACAAGGCTGTTTCCAAACCTGCTAAATTAACGAATTCTTCAGATGTCCCTTCGACAACTCTTAGGGTTCAGCCTAAGACTTTTATTGATGTCAGCAGCCACAATGGCGATATCAGTGTAGATGATTACCGTGCTCTTGCACGCCAAGGAGTGGGTGGCGTAGTCGTTAAATTGACTGAAGACACTTGGTACAATAATCCCAAAGCTCCATCACAGGTTCGCAATGCGCAAATCGCAGGCCTCCAAGTATCGACTTATCATTTTTCTCGATACACAACTGAGGAAGAAGCACGTGCAGAGGCTCGTTTCTATATCGAGGCAGCACAAAGACTTAACCTTCCAAAGAGCACTGTTATGGTTAACGATTTTGAAGATTCTAACATGCTTCCTAATATCAACCGTAACACTCAAGCATGGGTTAATGAAATGCGCAAGCATGGTTACAATAACTTGATGTTCTATACTAGTGCTAGTTGGTTGGATGAGAACAATCTAGGCTATCGTGGACCTGTTTCTACCTCTCAATTTGGTATTGAAAACTTCTGGGTTGCCCAATATCCATCAGCAACACTTACGGCTACTAGTGCAAAGAATATGCGTTATAACGGTAAAACTGGTGCATGGCAGTTCTCAGCGACAGCTAATCTTTTGCCAGGCAAACATGTCTTCGATCAAAGTGTTGACTATACTGGACGTTTTACTGCTAATGTAGGCATTGAAACAGATCCAACTCAAGGTGATTTGAGTGGTGTTATCTCAATTGTCAATAACAACCCAATCTTAGGTAGCTTTGATGTTGTCATCTCTAATGTCAAAGCACCAAATGGTGTTGGAACAGTCTCTGTTCCAATTTGGTCAGAAATTAATGGCCAAGATGACATTATCTGGTATACTGCTGACCGTCAAAATAATGGAACTTATACAGTCAATGTTAAAGCTTCAGCCCATAAAAACTCAACAGGCCTTTATAATGTTCACCTTTATTATGTTCAAAAAGACGGACAATTGACGGGTGTTGGCGGAACAACTACTCAAGTCTTTATTGGTAAGACACCAGAGCAGTTGAAACCCAAAGCAAGTTTTGCTATTGAGAATAACAACGTCAATGCTGGTACTTTTGACGCCGTTATCACTAATATATCAGCTCCTCTAGGTGTTAAAGAAGTTTTAGTTCCATCGTGGAGTCTGGATGGTGGTCAGGACGACCTCATCTGGCATAAGGCGACTAAGCAAAGTGATGGAAGCTATCGTGTAACTATAAAGGCAAGTGAGCATAAGGGTAATAAAGGAAATTACCGTGCAGATGCCTATATCGTGGACAACTCTAACAATCGACACTACATTTCTGAAAAAGTGGTGTCTGTTGATTATGCTCGACCAAGCGGTGTCCTTACGATTGAAAACAATAACACTGCAACAGGTACCTTTGATGCTGTTGTCCGTAATATTGTTGCACCTACTGGTTTGAAAGAGGTTCTTGTGCCATCGTGGAGTCTGGATGGTGGTCAGGACGACCTCATCTGGCATAAGGCAACTCGCCAAGCGGATGGCTCTTACCGTGTGACTATCAAAGCAACGGATCATAAGAATTCAACTGGTAAATACCGTGCCGATGCCTACATCGTAGATGACTCTAACAAACGTTTCTATCTCACTGAAAAAGTGGTAGAAGTTACTCAAACTCGCCCTAGAGCAAGTCTCGTTATTGAAAATAATAATGCTGATTTAGGTACTTTTGACGCTGTTATTCGCAATATCGTTGCACCAAATGGGGTTATGGAAGTCTTAGTCCCATCATGGAGTCTAGTTAACGGACAAGATGATTTGGTTTGGCACAAAGCAAGTCGTCAATCTGATGGTAGCTACCGTGTTACTATTAAGGCCAGTGAGCATAAGAATTCTCTAGGAAATTACCGTGCTGACCTTTATATCGTAGATAATGCCAACCAACGTCATTATATCACTGAAACAATTGTAGATGTAAAACATAATAAGCCAGTCGGCACTATTTCAGTAGTTAATAACAATAAAGACACTGGAACTTTTGATGTTGTTATTAGTGATGTCTATAGTTCTAAAGGTGTTCGTACTGTTCAAGTACCTATTTGGTCTGAAAAAGATGGTCAAGACGACATTCGTTGGTATGAAGCCACACGTCAAGCTAATGGCACTTATACGGTAAATGTTCAAGCTACTAACCACAAAAATTCAACAGGTTTGTACAATATTCATTTGTACTACATTTTAAATGATGGTTCACAAGTTGGTGTCGGTGGCACAACAACGACAGTTGAATTCCGTAATGCTAAGACTAAAACGCAAACCTATATCACTAATGTTAATTCAGAAGCAGGTAGTTTTACAGTTGTAGTTGATCAAGCGCCACAAGGACGTCAGATTAAGAATATTCATGTAGCTGTATGGTCAGAAAGTAACCAAGGAAACCTTTCTTGGTACAATACAGCACCTACTGGAACACATACTGAAATCAATGTATCGACTGTTAATCATAAGAATCTCATAGGTAACTATACGACTCATGTTTATGTAGACTATGTAGACAATACTGAAGACGGATTTAACCTTGGTGAGACAGCTCTTGCTCCACGTAATCGTCGTGTTGAGCCTCAGACGACTTATTATTCTCAACGTGATCCTCGTTGGGCTTCTAAGTGGTATGGTGTCAGCAATATGGATCAATCTGGCTGTGTTCCAACATCACTTGCCATGACTTTTACAGATATCTTGGGAACTGTCATTGCACCAACGACAGTTGCGGATTATTTGTATTACAATACAAATTCATTTAACAAAACATCAGTCGCTGGTACTGATGCAGATGGTATTGTATTAGCAAGTAAAAATTGGGGTCTGAAGAGCAACGTACTTTCAAGTATTGATAACATTGCCTCAGCTTTGATGTCAGGTCAACACGTTTTGGCGGCAGTAGGAGCAAGTCAATTTACCAATTATCCTTACACGCATGAAATCGTACTTCATGGCTACGATAATGGTAAAACATATGTTCGTGATCCATTTAACGCCAATAACAATGGATGGTATTCATTGGATTACATTCATGGTGTTCAGAGTAGAGATGCATTGGATACTAAGCTTGGTGCACCATTCTTCTCGATCTTTGCTTAATCTATAAATCCGCCTCTTTTCTACCATTTGTCAAGTCTATCAAGGCTTTAAGTAAAAAAGGGATAAGACAGTAGCTATTCCGAAGTTACTGTCTTATTTTTAAGCCTTTTTGGTTCATAAATGGGCATGCTAAAAAAACACCTTATCTGGTATTTTTTGAAACAAGGTGTTACAATAATACGTCATAGACAGCCTTATCGATTTTGAGCCAAAGAGTAATCATATAACTCAAAGAACTCATCTACCCTCTTCTCTTGAAAGTGAAACAGCAACAGCTGATAGAGGTTATAATAATTAGCGAGTTTTTCTGAAAAGTCTAGTGTCTTCCTAACGACTTCATGTGGTGCTAAAGTTTGGCGGAAAGTCTTTGAATAAAAAGAGTTGAGAGATAGTTTACGGCTGTCCTTTTGGAAGAGTCTCCAGTGATTTTTTAAAGCTCGATAAGGTAGTGACTTCTTATCAAACTGGTTCATAATCGCAATTCTTGTCTTTAAAAAGGCTCGACCAAGGTGCTGGATGATGTGGAAACGATCAATAATGATTTCGGCGTTTGGGAAAAGTTTTTTGGCTAGTGGGATATAGGCTCCAGACATATCCATTGTGATAAACTGCACCTGTTGGCGAGCTTTTAATGTATACTTTAAAAAGTAGTTTCGTATAGTGGTTTGGCGGCGATTATCAAGGATGGTTATGAGTT
>OGJJ01000604.1_pt1 | contig 31527 bp, 37 predicted proteins | sample 1572081 | NCBI WGS metagenome assembly OGJJ01 (sample SAMEA2582122, study PRJEB24529) | metagenome | biome: Human gut stool | place: China | collected 2011
ATGCAAGAAAACAGTTTCTGGAACATGGTTTTACGGCTTCATGGAACGTGCCCTGATCCCCTTCGGCCTGCACCATGTGTTTTATATCCCGTTCTGGCAGACCGCAGTGGGCGGCACCATGGAGATCGGCGGAAAAATCGTGGAAGGTGCCCAGAACATCTTCTTCGCGGAGCTTGCGGACCCAGGAAATACGAGATTTTCCGTGGAGGCCACAAGGTTTATGGCAGGAAAGTTCCCGCTTATGATTTTCGGACTTCCGGGAGCGGCCCTGGCCATGTACCAGGCGGCGCTGCCGGAAAAGAACGTCCTGTTTGCCTTTGCGCTTTCTGCGGGGCATCGGGAGGTTGACCGGGTGGTCTCCATCGACCTGAAGAAGATCACCATCGGGCAGCTGACGGGTGCAACCTCCAATAAACAGTTGATCGGGCGCATCTTCCACGGCACAAAATATAAGGTTGTTTACGAGCCGAACATGGAGGACTATCTGCTCTGCCATGCCGCGTTTGTGATGCCTGCGGCCTTCGCCTGCTATAAGACAGACGGCGACCTGAAAAAGCTCAGGGGAGATACCGCGTACCTGAACCGTGTGCTGGATGCCAACATCGAGGGATACCGCGCCATCCGAGATGCCGGGCACACCATTCTGCCCAAGGAGGATGCAGACTTTGAAGGGGAGAAATACCGCAAGACCTGCCTGCGCTTTTTCAAGCTGATGTGCGCCACCTCGCTGGGCAAGCTCTGCGCCTCCGACCACGCAATGAACGCCATCGATGAAATGAGTGCGCTGAACCGGGATCTCAAGAAGTTTTTCGATGAAAACGGCGCAGCCTACCCGGTGTGGCAGGCACTGGAAGCGGAAGCCGGGAGGTATCTGCAATGAAATACGCTGGAATGCCCTTTGGAATGTGGGTGCTGTTTGCTGGCTCCTTTCAAAAGCAGCTGACCGCTGTGCTGGGCTATGATGCAGCTACCGCAAAAGCCATCACGAAAAAGGCAAAGCCGCAATACCGGCAGATCATCTGCAGGCTGCCGGAGTTTGAAAAGGCCGACCGCTTCAAGATGAACATCGTCAACTGCGCAATGCTCGGCGCGTTCATCCTCTCCATGCCGCAACGTCCGGAGGTGGACAGGCTGACGGATTACTACGCAAGATCCATGATGACAAAGCCCATGCAGTGGTTCTGCCGCAAGAGCGGAAAAAGCAAGTTTACCGCAAAGGACATTGCCGCCATGAAGGCCACCGCTGCTCTGAAAGCCGCCGACCGCAACCCCTACTCGTGGAACATGGAATTTTACGAATACCCGGATGGCAGCGGCTACGAGGGACGCTTTACAAAATGCGGCATCTGTGTGCTGATGAAAGAACTGGGGCTTTATGATCTGACGCCTGCCATGTGCCATCTGGACTATGCAATGACTGAGGCGGGAGGCGTGACAAACTTTGTACGGAAATATACATTGGCTTCCGGCGGATCGTACTGTGACTGTGGTTATAAGAAAAAGAAAGAATCGTAGTGATTTCTACTAAGGTTTGCGATGAAAGGAGCGGTGAGATGAAAGTTTATTCCTTTGGAGATAACAATGCACCCAGTATTATGCTGTTTCCGGAGGACTATCGTGTTTGTTACAAACAGCATTTTGCTGATCCAATCATCCACGAGCAGAATCTGCAGCATGAAGAACTGCTGGCCTGCTACCCGGATCAGTGGGCACAGTTGGTGAAAAGCATTGCGGAAGGAAAAACAATTCATTCATAGGAAAATTCTTATTTGCAGCCGAGTGTTGGGCATGTAGCAAATTTACTTCCATTCTTGCCCATGCACAGTATGATTCTTGAAAGATAATAGGTTATTTATCTACATTATGTAAACTACATGGGCAAATAGCGTTTTGCGGATCCTTTTTGCCCTCCAGTGATGCACTTTCATGGGCAAAAATACTGCACAGACATTAGTATTTGCCCATAACCCCTCTATATGTGTTCCTAAAATGTATGAATTTTGCGGTATTTCCACGCCTGCTTGGGCAAAATGGGAAGCAGCGAAGCTATATGCCCACAGAAGCATAGAATTGAAAAAATCTCTGACAGAAAGTCCGTATCAGCATTTTGGCTGATACGAACTTTTTGCCAGAGATAACCGATCAATTATCCAACGGACCCTGTTTCCCGCTTTTCAGCAATGCCTTTGTCATGCTTCAAAGCGTGGAACTCTGGAATAAATTCTTCACATGCTCAATCTCTGCATCTGTTGCCTTACTGGCAGGCACATAGTAGGATTTCTCCCGTGCCATCTCATAAAGCTGTTCCTGAGATTTCTCAGCACTGTCCCGCATCTGCTTCATCACTGCTTTTAACTCTTTGTTCTCTGTCTGGGGAATCATCTCGCCGAAACGGGTCAGTTCCCCGTTAATTCCGGTCAGAGTGTCCACTACCATTGTCTTTTCCTGCATATTCCAACCCAACCTTTCCTATTTTAAAAATCCCATCAGCTGCTCTTTGTTTTTCTTTGCATCCTTTGCACCGTTTTCAAAGAACTGCTTTAATTTCGCATCCGATGTAGCACTGGCATAATCCTCCATTTTACAACGGGTAATGTCGTAGCCGCCAATCAAATGCCGCAAATTCTGCAACTCCAGTTCTGAAATATTTGCCATATTCAATTCCTCCTTGTTTTGCGAAGCAAAATGCGAGTCCTCTGACGAGCAGAGGAATTTGCCTCCTTGTTTTCTTGTTTTCCTTTCGTGTTCTAGTATGTCCCGACCCCCAAAAACTATACAGCCGATGTGAGTCAATACTTGGGAAAGTTTTCAATATACAAAAAAGTAAAATTGTATAGCAAAAATCGAAAATTGTCGAAAATATAAATTGTTTGTAAACAAAAAATAAATTATAATAAAATATATCATTAACGAGAAAGCAATGAAAAAATACTGTTTACCAAGCCATAAGCTGGCTGGGTGGACAGGAACAGAAAAGGAGATGAAGCATGGCTGAAGAAAGAAAACTGATACTGAAGCTGGGCCAGAAGATTACAGATCGTATCGGTGTCAAAGTGACCGTGAATGACCCGGAATATTGGGGCCTGGCCAGCGTAGTGACGGACGAGATGGCTGAAGTGGCACTTTCCATGAAAGTGCGTAAGCCCGCAACCGCTGAGCAGATTGCCAAGAAATGCGGTAAAAGTCTGGAGCGTACCGAAGAATTACTGCAGGAAATGAGTGTCATCGGTCTCATTGAGTATAACTGGGAAAACGCGGATCACCATAAACAGTATATACTTCCTATGTTTGTACCCGGCTGCGCAGAGTTCATGGTGATGAACAAAGAGCAGGTAGAAACCCACACGGAAATTGCCGATTTCTTTGAGCAGATGTCCCGATTGCCTCTGGAAAAAGTAACCCCTATGGTTCCTTTGGGCGGTTCCGGAATCGGAATGCATGTCATTCCCGTGGAAAAAGCAATCCCGGCGCAATCCCAGTCTGCCAGCGTGGAGCATATTTCCCATTGGCTGAAAAAATATGAAGGAAAATATGCAGCAGGAGCCTGCTCCTGCAGAAGACAGCAGAGAATCCGCGGTGAGGGTACCGGAGATCTGGAAGAGGATCTTTGTATCGGTGTAGGTGACATGGCGGATTACCTGGTTGAGACCGGAAAAGGTCACTATATTACATACGATGAGGTCATGGAGATTCTGGAACGTTCCGAGAAGAACGGTTATGTACACCAGATCACCAACATTGACGGTGAAGATAAAATTTTTGCCATCTGTAACTGTGCAGTGGGAGTCTGCAATGCACTCCGCACTTCCCAGTTATTTAATACCCCCAACATGTCCCGTTCTGCGTACCGGGCTCATGTGGATAAGGAAAAATGTGTGGCATGCGGACGATGCGTGGAGGTTTGCCCTGCGGGAGCAGCAAAACTGGGACAGAAGCTTTGCACGAAACATGGTGAAATCCAGTATCCCAAGCAGGAACTGCCGGATGAAACCAAGTGGGGACCGGAAAAATGGAGTCCTGACTATCGGGATAAGAACCAGCTGAACTGCTACGACACAGGTACCTCTCCTTGTAAGACTGCCTGCCCAGCACACTTACCGGTTCAGGGCTATATCAAGATGGCGGCAGAAGGCCGTTATATGGATGCCCTCAAGCTGATTAAGACGGAGAATCCTTTCCCTGCAGTCTGCGGCGCCATTTGTAACCGCCGTTGTGAGGATGCCTGCACCAGAGGCACCATTGACCAGCCCGTTGCGATTGATGAAATCAAGAAATTTATCGCAGAACAGGAATTACATGCTGACAAACGCTACGTTCCCGAGATGTTGAACGCTTCCGGCAAGCCTCTTACCCAGAAGATTGCCGTAATCGGTGCAGGTCCGGCGGGTATGTCGGCAGCCTTTTATCTGCAGAAACAGGGATATCCTGTTACTGTATTTGAGAAACAGAAACGTCTCGGCGGTATGCTGGTGTATGGAATTCCTTCCTTCCGTCTGGAAAAAGAAGTCATCGATGCAGAGATCGAAGTGCTGCGTGAGATGGGCGTGGAATTCAAATGTGGCGTAGAAGTGGGCAAAGACATTACCATCCAGCAGCTCCGCGACCAGGGCTACAAGGCATTCTATGTGGCAATCGGTGCCCAGGGCGGACGCAAGACCGGAGTACCCGGCGAGGATGCAGAAGGCGTTGTGACCGGCGTAGAATTCTTAAACCGCGTCAACCGGGAAGGCACACTGACCCTTTCCGGCAAAACCGTGGTGGTAGGTGGCGGTAACGTAGCCATTGATGTGGCGCGTACAGCCCTGCGCTGCAAGTCCGAGGAAGTCTCCATGTTCTGTTTGGAGTCTGCAGAAACCATGCCTGCGGCAAAGGACGAAGTCGAGGAGGCAAAGGAAGAAGGAATTCAGGTCAACAACGGTTGGGGACCCAAGGAAATCCTTGCCGAGAACGGCAAGGTCACCGGTATCGTCTTTAAGAGATGTACCGCTGTCCTGGACGCTGAGGGAAGATTCAATCCCCAGTACGATGAGAATGACACCAGAACCGTTCCCTGCGAGAATGTACTGCTTTCCATCGGACAGTCCATCGTCTGGGGCGAGCTGTTAGCCGGCACTAAGGTGGAATTCAACCGCAACGGCACTGCCAAGGCGGATCCGGTTACCTTCCAGACTGCAGAACCCGACATTTTCGTGGGCGGAGATGTATATACAGGCCCCAGATTTGCCATTGATGCCATTGCAGCAGGCAAAGAGGGAAGTGTATCCATCCATCGTTTTGTCCATGAAGGACACAGCCTGACTCTGGGAAGAAACCTGCGTCATTTCATCGAGTTAAATAAGGATGACATCCAGGTAGAAACCTTTGACAATGCAAAACGCCAGATTCCCGGCAAAAAAGCGGGTGTGGCGAAGGAAACCTTTGCAGATTTGCGCAGCACCTTTACCGAGGAACAGGTAAAAGCGGAGGCGAACCGCTGTCTGGGCTGTGGAGCAACCGTGGTGGACGAGAACCAGTGTATCGGATGTGGTCTGTGTACCACCCGCTGTGAGTTTGACGCCATCCACTTGAGCCGTGATTTGCCGGAGGCAAGCCACATGCGCAGCTCCGAGGACAAGTTGAAGGGCATCCTTCCCTATATGATCAAGAGAGAAATCAAGATCAAGAAAGCTGCAAAGAAAAAAGGAAAGAAATAATGCACGAATTAGGAATTGTGGTACACATTTCCCGGACGCTGCAGCAGGTGGCGGAGGAAAACCAGGTATCGAAAATCGGTAGTGTGACCCTGGAGGTTGGAGAAGTCAGCGGTATCGTCCATGAATACATCACCGACTGCTGGAACTACTACCGGAAGCGGATTCCCCTTCTGGAGGAGGCGGAACTGGTTATTGAGACGCTGCCTGCAGTGACCCGCTGTGACAGCTGTGAGCAGAACTACGAGACTATTAAATATGGAAGGACATGCCCCTACTGTGGCAGTGAGGAAACCTGGCTGGTGAAAGGAAATGAGTGCAGCATCAGGGAAATCGAGGCAGGTTAGCCCCAGTTTCCCTACATAAGATAAACGATTTATGAGGGAGGAGAAATGACATATGTTATTTCATGTTTATGGAAGTAATGCAGTTTACCAGTGGGTGATGATGCTGGTTGTATTACTGGGATTGATTCTTTTAAACGAGGCGGCAAGACGCACCAAACTGGGCGGACTGATTATTTTCGGTGTCGTTCCTGCGATTCTTACCATTTATTTTATTGCCATTGCTATCGGAGCAAAAGCCGGTGCAGTCTGGGCGTTAAACAACAGCACCTATCGGTACATGAACGGCTGGTTCCACTACGCAAAACTTTATGCAGCTTTGGCAGGATGTATCGGCTTTATGATGATTAAATACGAGTGGGGCATCGGCAAAACCCATTGGTTTAAGGCGTTCCCCTTTGTCATCGTAGCCATCAACATTATGATTGCTGTCTGCAGTGATTTTGAGTCTGCCATCAAAGGATGGTACTGCTGGTGGCAGTCCTCCGAGGGCGTTTGGCTCTATGGCGGCTGGCACAACATTATGAACGGGATTGCCGGCATTCTGAACATTTTCTGTATGACCGGCTGGTGGAAGGTTTACTCCTCCAAAGACAAAAAGGACATGATCTGGCCGGATATGATCTGGGTTTACATCCTGGTTTACGATATCTGGAACTTTACTTACACCTACAACAACCTGCCGACCCATTCCTGGTTCTGCGGCGTGGCTCTGCTTCTGGCTCCCACCATCGCAGCACTGTGCTGGAACAAGGGTGGCTGGATTATGAACCGTGCCAACACCTTGGCAATCTGGTGTATGTTTGCACAGGTTGTGCCTCTGTTCCAGGAGACTTTCTTAGATGGAACCGCAGCAACCAAATGGGCAACCGTTACCAGACAGTATGTAGGCGGTGCTGAGGGCATGAGCGCAATCCAGGCCGGCACTTCCATCAATGCAGATCCTACCGCTATGACCATTATGAGTGCACTGGCTCTGATCGTAAATGTAATTGCACTGGCATATATTGTAGTAACTTCTATTAAGCAAAAGAATAATCCTTATACCGGAGAAGCTTTCACTGCTTTCAAGTACTACAAAGAGGCACTGGATCGTGCAGAAGTGAAATAATGACAGTGTGAAAACTTGTTTTATGTGTAGCTTTGTGACAATGCCGCAAAGCTGCAGATTATGGAAAGACTTGGTTAGAAACAATGAGTGACATGAAAATTATCGAAGTAAAGCAGAGCATCTTCGCCAGCAATGACGAAGATGCGGCGAAGCTTCGCAATCAACTGAAAGAGGAAAAAACCTTCCTGTTAAACGTGATGTCTTCACCGGGGAGTGGGAAAACCACCACCCTGATACAGGTCATCAACCGTTTATCCAAAGAAATGAACATTGGGGTGATGGAGGCGGATATTGATTCCGATGTGGATGCCTGTAAGGTAGCAGATGCTACCGATGCCAAGGTGATCCAGCTTCACACCGGTGGCATGTGTCATCTGGATGCGGACATGACCAGACAGGGTCTGCGGGAGCTGGAAACAAAAGACATCGACCTGGCAATTCTGGAAAATGTAGGCAATCTGGTATGTCCGGCGGAATTTGACACCGGAGCAGTGAAAAACATGATGATTCTATCCGTACCGGAGGGGCACGACAAGCCATTGAAATATCCTTTGATATTCCAGGTGTGTGACGCATTGATTATCAATAAAATCGATGTGTTGCCCTACTTTGACTTTGATATGGATAAGGTGAAGGAATATGCCCATAAACGTAACCCTGACTTGAAAATATTCCCGATCTGTGCTAAAACTGGAGATGGAGTAGAGCCTTTGTGCAACTGGATCCGGGAACAGGTTCAGGAGTGGAAGGTATAACCAAAGAAAATTTTGAAATGAGGGACAAGGCTATGTGGACCAGAGCAGAACTGAAAGACAAAGCAAAAGCATCGTTAAAGCAGAACTATTGGAAATGCGTCATTGTAGGACTGATTCTAGGAATTTTATTAAATTCCGGCAGCTATAGTGCAGGACGCAGCGCTAAGCAGGAAGCAAAGGAGGCAGGAATCAGCTTTGCAAATGTGAGCCCCGAGGCACTTGCAGCAGTGATTGGCGGAGTTTTCGCAATCATGGGTGTGATGCTGATTATTAACATTTTATTGACCATCTTCGTATGGAACCCCTTAGAGGTAGGCTGTGAGAGATTTTTCGTGAAGTCTCATGAGGAGGAAACAACCGACATCAAAGAAGTTCTCTTCTCCTTTAAAAACGGCTACGGCCATATCGGCGGCATCTTGTTTATCCGCGATATTTTCATTGCACTGTGGAGCCTTTTACTGATTGTTCCCGGTATCGTGAAATCCTACGAATACATGATGATTCCTTACCTTCTGGCAGAGGATCCTTCCATGAGCAGAGAGGAAGCTTTCGCAAAGAGTAAAGCCATGATGGATGGAAATAAATGGAATGCCTTTGTTCTGGATCTTTCCTTTATCGGATGGTTAATCCTGGGTTGCATCACCTTGAACCTGGTAAATATCTTCTATGTAAATCCTTACATGTATCTCACCCGTGCAGAGCTGTACCGCACCCTGAGAGACGCACAGTAAACGGTAGTATTTGTCTGCATTTTAATTGTGGCAGATGAGGGCTGTTTGAGAAAAATAGGATGACAGATTGTAAAGAGGCTGTGAAAAATGAGAAGTTCATTTTTTACAGTCCCTTTTTTATGCGTGTGAATTTGACAACAATAATTGAAACGAATAAATGTAAAATATTGCATTATTATTGACGAAACTATCGAAATAAAATATGATGAGAGAGGAGGAATGGGTTATGAGAAGAAAAATAACAGAACATTTAATAGAATGGACCAAAGAGACAACAGAACGGTTGCCACTTCTCTTATACGGTGCACGGCAGGTAGGAAAAACTTATGTCATGCAGCAGCTTGGGCAAAATCAATTTAAAAATACGGTTTATGTTAATTTTGAAGCAGATCAAAGCATTGGTAAATTTTTTGATATGGATATTCATGCCGATGCAGTCATACAACTTCTGGAAAAATATTTTCACACGAGAATCATACCGGGTGAATCTCTCATTATATTCGACGAGATACAAATGTGTGAGAGAGCATTGACTTCTCTAAAATATTTTGCGGAAGAAGCGTCAGAATATCATCTAATTGCTGCGGGAAGCCTGTTAGGTGTTGCTTTGAACCGTGAGAAATATTCATTTCCGGTTGGAAAAGTCAAGATGCTGACAATGTACCCCATGGATTTTGAAGAATATCTGTGGGCAGGAGGAAAAATGCTGTTGGCAGACACAATACGCCAGCATTTTGAGAGGAATAAGGCACTGCCTGAAACATTACATCAGGAGGCTCTTTTGGAATACTACCATTATTGTATTGTTGGTGGAATGCCGGCAGCAGTAATGGCATACTTTCATTCTTCCGCTACATTGAGGCAGGAGGAAATCCGACAAATGTTATTGGATTCCTATATTGCAGATATGACAAAATACGCAAAGGCAGGGGAAACGGTTAAAATTTTTGAATGTTATGATTCATTGCCGTCTCAATTGGCAAAGGAAAATAAGAAATTCCAGTATAAACTGATTAAGAGCGGAGCAAGAGCTTCTCAATACGGAGATTCTATCGATTGGCTGATACGTGCGGGAATTGTGAACAAATGTGTGAAATGTACCCAGGGATATATGCCCCCGGCAGCTTTTTTGGATCTGACAGCATTCAAACTATATTATAGTGATATTGGAATTTTATCAGCACGTACCCAGATGAATCTTGAGCGCCTGCTCAGTGATGAATCGGAGCACTTTCGCGGGATTTATTCTGAAAATTATGTGGCATGTGCATTAAAAAGCCAGGGCTATGAATTGATGTATTGGGAATCGGAAGGCACAGCTGAAGTGGATTTCCTGATTGTCCGGGACAATCATGTGATCCCTGTAGAGTGTAAAGCCGGAAGCCATGTGAAAGCGAAAAGCATGATGGTTTACCGTGAAAAATATAAACCGGCATATTGCATCAGAATTTCTGCCAGAAACTTTGGAATGGTGGATGGCATCAAATCCGTACCCCTGTATGCGGTGTTCTGCATATAAATGGCAAGGCAATGCCAGAACATAACACAGAATCGTAAATGCCAAGACCGGAAGAATCATTCAAGTAGTGAAGTAAAAGAAAATACCTATACAAAACCACCAAAAACCCCAATGCAAAATTGTAGATAATAGAAATTGCATACAAAAAAAACAATGCTATAATAAATGTAACGTTTCAAATCATAAACTTCTCAAGAGAACGCTTTGTGCAAGAGGAGAAACTACACGCGTAGCTTTCGCCTCTTTACTTCACGACAGCTTGCCAAGAAATGAGGATTTGCATGAAAAATTACAATATCGTTTATTTGCACACACATGATACGGGAAGAGGGATTCAGCCCTACGATCCGGGAATCAAAACACCGAATCTGATGCGCCTGGCACAGGAGGGGGTTCTTTTCCGTAATGCTTACTGCGTGGGTCCGACCTGCTCACCCAGCCGCAGCGGGCTGCTGACCGGTCAATACCCTCATCAGAACGGAATGTTTGGATTGGCACACAGAGGCTTTTCGTTAAATGATTACGGAAAGCACCTGGCCAATTTTCTGAAAGGGTACGGATATGAAACCGCGCTCTTTGGTATGCAGCATGAGGCAGCAGATGCGAATACAATTGGATACGACAGGGTGTTTGCTGAGGAACGGAAAAGCGGAGCGGACAGAGAACTATGGGATATCCGGAACGCCCGGAAGGCAAAGGAATTTCTGGAAGAATCCCATGACAAGCCCTTTTTCCTGTCCTATGGAATGGAAGCAACCCATAAGCCCTATCCCAGGATTGCGGCGGACATAAACCCGGATTATATCAAGGTTCCGAGTTGTCTTCCTGATACGGAGGAAACGAGGGAAGACTATGCGGGATTTTTGACATCGGCAGAGCAGGCGGATCAGATTCTGGGGCAGCTGATTGATGTTCTGAAAGAAAGCGGACAGTACGAAAATACGATTCTCCTGTATACAACTGATCACGGAATTGCACTGCCCCATATGAAGTGTACTTTATATGATACCGGAATCGGCGTAGCCATGATTCTTTCAGCGCCTGGCTATCGGAAGGGAACGGTCGTTGATGCCCTGGTTTCCCAGATTGACTGGTATCCGACCCTGTGCCAGCTGCTGGAGATTCCTTATCCGGAATGGCTGGAGGGTGCCAGTTTCAAGCCTCTGCTGGATGGAGAGGGGGAAGAAGTGAGAGCTGCAGTCTATGCGGAAATCAACTATCACGCAGCAAGAAATCCCCAGCGAATGGTTCGTACAAAGCAGTTTAAGTATATCAGGCAGTACTATACCACCTATGCTCCGTGCAATATCGACAGCGGAGAGGCAAAGGAGTTTTTGATTGCCCATGGTCTCCTGGACTGGAAAACAGAGAAAGAACAGCTTTATGACCTCTATATGGATCCTGCAGAACGGAAAAACCTGGCTGAGAATCCTGAATACCGGGAAAAGCTGGAGGAAATGAGGGCATTACTGAAAGCACATATGGAAAAGACAGCGGACAAAATGGAAACGGAGGGATTACCGGAGGTTCCTGGTATGATTATGAACCGCAGAGAATGCTATGATGCGGATTCCACAGATTCCTCCGATTATGAGAAGGAGTAAAAGCGATGAATCAGACGATAAAGGGTATTTTTTATGGAACAAGTGCAGCAGAGGGATTGCCGGACCCGTTTTGCGGCTGCTACCTGTGTGAATATGCAAGAAAACATGGTGGAAAAGATGTCCGCATGCGATCCATGTTCCGCATAGGAGAAAAGATGATGATCGATATGGGACCGGATTCCTCGATTCAGGCGCTTCGCTTCGGTGATTACAGAAACCTGGAGCATTTGATGATTACACACACCCATGAGGATCATTTTGCTTACATGCTGCTCAACGTGAGAAATATGGCATCCCAGCGGAATGTAAAGACCCTGCATATCTATTTCACAGACAAGGCCTATGACATTGTGGATGAGATGCGGAATAACAATGTGTTCATGAAGGGCAATCTGGATAAAATCGAGGAACAGGGAATTGTCCAGTTCCATCGCCTGGAATTCGGACAGGAATACACGATTAACCAGTGCAAGGTTGTACCGCTCCGGGGACATCATCAGGGAAACATGAAGGAGAAATGTGCCAATTATCTGCTTACCCTTCCGGACGGAAAGGTGATGTATTACGGAACAGACACCGGAAATTACGAGGAAGATACGATGAAGTATCTTTCTAATGTGAAACTGGATATCTGGATTAGCGAATGCACCTATGGAAACGGAGAGGACTCCTACCCGGATCCAGGGCATTTGTCTTATACCACCTGTCTGAAAATAATGAAACGCCTGGAGGAACAAGGAAGCTTTCAGCCGGATTGCAAGGTGTATTTGACCCATATCAATCATCTGCATACGGCATACCATGAAAAATTGCAGGAAATGTTTGATCACACAGGCTTTCCCTATACTTGCAAAGTTGCTTATGATGGAATGGAAATTGATTTGTAAAAAATATATAAAAAACAGATGAGAAAAATATCTATATTGTCTATTGTAAATAACAGAGAAGAAATGTAATATGATTATAACGTTTCAAATTAAAGGGAAGATAAAAATTGGGTGAGATTGACAAAAAGAAAAAATGTAATTTAAAAGATGTGGCCAAGCTGGCGGGAGTAAGCCTAGGGACGGCTTCCAAGGTGATCAATAACCTTTATGTGAAACCGGAATCCCGAATCAAAGTAGAGAATGCAATCAAAGAATTAAATTATGTTCCCAACGCGATTGCAAGAAGCCTGAAGGTGAATAACTCCAAAACCATCGGTGTCATCATTCCCAATATTTCGAGACCAATTAACGGAAAGGTGTTACGGGGAATTGAGGATGCGGGGAACAGGGCAGGATACAGCATCTTGATTTATGATACAGACACATCGGAAAGTTCAGAGAAAAAGGCTCTGGCTCTGCTGAAAGAAAAGATGGTGGAAGGCATCCTTTATGTCAGCAACACCATGAGTGAGAAAACCGTGCAGGACATTATTGAAAATGGAATCAATACAACGCTGGTTATGACCTCCGTGAATACCAAAGGCTTTTCCTCAATCACCTTGGACAATGAGGCCGCATCCTATGATATGACAAGTTACCTGATTTCCTGTAACCATAAGAAAATTCTGATGCTTGCAGGGGAGGAGGATGATGAAAATGCCGGTATTCCTCGGATGCAAGGTTACCGGAGAGCACTGGAGGAGCATGGAATTCCCTTTGACGAGAACCTTGTCATTTATGGAGCCTATGAGATGGAACGGGGCTACCACGATATGAAAAAGATTCTGAAAGAGAAGAGACTTGACTTCACGGCGGTTTATGTAGCATCGGACGAGGCAGCTATCGGCGCGATGAGAGCAATCAAAGAAAGCGGGAAACGAATTCCCCAGGATTACTCTGTGGCTGGTTTTGACGGAATTGCTGTTTCCAATTATGTGGTTCCGCCATTATGTACTATAGAGCAGCCTTTTTATCAGTTCGGGGAAGAGGGAATGCGAATCCTGATTGATTCCCTTGATAAAAAAAGAAATGATATCCATCTGAAATTGCAGTGGAAGATTCGGAAAACGGATTCTGTGAGGAAGATAGAATAATTGAGGTAAGAAATGAATAATTGGAAGATTACACATACGAAATTTGATTTGGCGGAGCATATTAAAGAAGAGTCCTTATTTACCGTGGCCAATGGCTATCTGGGATTTCGTGGGGATATGGAAGAGGAAATTGAAAGACCCTATTCCAAGAGGGGAACCTTCTTAAACGGATTTTATGAGAAAAGCAGGATTCCCTATGGAGAAAGTGCGTATGGCTATGCGAAGAATACCCAGACCATGTTAAATGTGGCAGATGTCAAGAAGGTACTTTTATCAGTAAATGACGAAACGTTTCAGATTGAAAAAGCTGAAATGAGCGAATATGAAAGAGTACTGGACATGGAGCATGGCATCCTCACAAGAAAGCTGGTATGGAACACAAAGAAGAGCGGGGCTGTTCTGATTGAAACCTCCCGATGTGTAAGCATGGTGCGGAAAAATATCGGATTTATCACCTACCAGGTTACGCCGCTGGATCAGGAGGTGGCTCTCAGACTTACCTCGGGAATTGACGGAACAGGAAAAACCGGTGAGGAGACAGATGATCCCAGAGTGGCAGGAGGTCTGGGGGATGGAAGCTTTGATACCATCGAGACGGCAGTGGAAGAAACCCCCCGGGGAAGAATTCTGATTCTTGCCCAGAAGGCAAAGAGAACCGGCCAGGTAGCGTATTGCCAGGTCAGAAATAATTTTTTAAACAATAAAAATGAAACGTTCCAACTTCTGGAAAAAACCGATAAAAATAAAATTGTGGAAGAAACCGCTGCCGTGAACCTGAAAAAGGGAGAGTGCTTTACCTTACAGAAACTGATTTGCTACACCACCAACCGTCATTGCATGCAGGAGGAAAGCAGAAAAGCCGGAAAGGAAATTTTGCTGCAGGCAGAGAAGGACGGAATCGAAACCTTAAAGCAGGAGCAGGTCGATTATTATAAAGCATTTTGGGAAAATTCTGATATCAGTACCGATGATGATAAAATGACCGTCTCCATGCGGTTTAATATTTTCCAATTACTTCAGTCTGTTGGAAGGGAAAAAGGACTGAGTATTGCGGCAAAGGGACTTTCAGGAGAAGGTTATGGAGGACACTTCTTCTGGGAATCGGAGGCTTATATTCTCACCGTATTCCTTTATACTGCACCGGAAATCGCAAGAAATCTTCTGGAATACCGCTATGAAATTTTAGACAAGGCAAGAGAGCAGGCCAGACTGCTGGGGCATGAAAAGGGAGCTTTATATTCCTGGAGAAGTATTAACGGAGAAGAATGCTCTGCCTATTTCCTGGGCGGCTCCTCCCAGTATCACATCAACGGGGATGTGGCATTTGGTATCGCAAGATACTTGGATGCAACCCAGGATGAGGATTTCCTCCGCAACTGTGCCGTGGAAATGCTGTTGGAGACAGCGAGACTCTGGATTTGTGTCGGGCATTATAACAGCCATAAGGACGGAGCGTTCTGCATTGATGGTGTAACCGGACCAGATGAATATACCGCCATGGTAAACAACAATTATTACACCAATATTATGGCAAGGGAAAATCTCCGGAATGCGGTAAAATATGCAAAGCTTTTGAAAGAGAAAAATCCGGTGGATTATGACCGGGTGACAAAGAAAATTGCCTTTGAAGAGGCGGAACTGGAGAGTTTCCGGGAGGCGGCAGACAAAATGTATCTGCCCTACGATGATAAATTAAAGCTTCACATGCAGGATGATAGCTTTTTGGACAAAAAGGTACTGGATTTGAAGGCGATTCCTCCGGAGAAACATCCCTTGCTTAGGCATTATCATCCTTTATATATATACAGACATCAGGTTTGTAAACAGGCAGATTTAATTCTGGCAGAATATTTTCTCCCAGATTATTTCAGCCAAGAAGAAAAGTTTCGTGATTATCAATATTACGAAGCGGTTACCACCCACGATTCGTCATTATCAGCCAGCATTTTCTCTATTATGGCAGCTGATATTGGGGATATAAAAAAAGCATATCAATATTTCATTCAGACGGTAAGAACGGATCTCGATGATAATCAGAGGAACACGAAAGACGGACTGCACATGGCAAACATGGCGGGTGCATGGCTGTGCATTGTACATGGTTTTGCAGGAATGAAAACGACAGATGGTACCCTGTCCTTTCAACCGATTCTGCCGGACGACTGGAAAGGATATGCATTCAGCGTCCGATATCGCGGCAAACAATTACATATCCAGGTTTCCCAGGAAGAAATCTGCTATGAACTGGAAGGCGATGCAAAGACGCAGCTGCAGATTATTCACAATCATGAGAGAATCAATCTGCATGGAGGAAAAAACAAGGTAGCAAACAAATGAAAAGGAGAAAGAGTATGAAGAAAAAAATGGTATCTGCCTTATTAGTGGCAGCAATGACAATGAGTTGTCTTGCAGGATGTGGCAGCTCCGCTTCCGGAGACAACAGCGCAGCCGCAGGCACCGCTGATGCAGGCGCAACAGCAGAGCAGGAGACAACTGGCAAAGAAAAAAATACAAGCGGGGAGGAGATTAACCTCGCCATCGCTCTCGCAGACGAGGAGTGGGATGTCATGAACAAGGTCTGCGACAAATTCTACGAAGAAACAGGCATTAAGGTAAATGGTATTAACGTAGAAAACGAAGATATAGAAAGTAAGATGGATTCTCTTGCACAGGCTGGCAAGGCAGAAATTGATGTGGTATGTCCGGATAACATGTTGCTGGCAGGTTTGGTAAACAAGGGTCTTGTCTATGATTTAAGTGATTATGAAGATCAGATTCCTGCAGAGATTTCCAAGAACCTGTATGAGGACTTCAAAGTGGATGGCAAATTATATTATCTTCCTTTCCGTCCTAATGTGAAGTTAGAGTTCTATGATGAGGACAAGTTTAATGAGTACGGTCTGGAAGTACCTGAAACATGGGAGGATGTAAAGGATGTAGCAAAGACCTTCTACGATCAGGAAGGTATTGCACGTTTTGGTTACATGGCTAAGAATGGTGGGGCAACAACCGTTACCTTATTCGAACTGATTCGTAGTTATGGCGGTGATCCTACCGTATTAAACGATGGGGGTTCTGTCAAAGCATTCCAGATATTACAGGATTTATGGCCGTACACCAGCACAGAGGTTACTACAACCAGCTATGCACAGATGAACCAGTTCCTGGCAGACGGAACCGTATATATGGGTGAGAACTGGCCTTACTGCGCAGTTGTCGTTGTAAAAGATAACGGGAAATCCAATGTCAAGGCTTATGTTGGACCTGCAGGCTCTGAGGGTGTCAATAAAGTATTAGGTGGTAATGTCGTAGCAATCGCATCCAACACCGAGCATTTCGATGCATCCTTACAGTTTGTTGAGTATCTTATGAGCAAAGAAGTACAGGAAATCTTCTGTACCGACATGGGATGGATTCCTGCCAGATCTGACGCAATCGGTGCAGCAGAGGAGTGGCAGCAGGAGTACCTGGATGTAGCAATGGAAGCATTATCCTATGCTAAGCCCAGACCTATCTTATCTTACTGGTCTTCTGTTGATAAAGCAATCAACGATGCATATATTGAGATTGTTGTAAATCAAAATAAGGATATTCAGGGTGTCTTAGACGCACAGCATCAGAATATTGAGGATGCGAAGGCAGCCGCAGAATAAAGTTCTATAACGGTAGTTGGAGGAGTATCAATGACAAAAACAAATCGTGCAAAAAAATTTTTCAAGAAATATTGGATGGAAATTCTCTTCATAACGCCTCTGATTCTGTTTGTATTCAGTTTTACCATTGTACCAATTATGCAGACAATCGGGATGGGGTTCAAAGACCAGTATACTGAGGAGATTTCCCTCTCCAGCTACCGTTACATGGCACAACGACCGCAATTTTTCGCAGCCATTAAGAACACGCTGGTATTTACGGCAATTGCATTGTTTGTCCAGATTTTTCTCGGTTTTTGGATTGCCATGTTGCTGAAACAGACATTTATAGGAAAAGGACTTGCCAGAGCATTTATCTTATTGCCATTGGGAGTTCCTACCCTGGTTTCCGGTGTCGCGATGACTTACATCTTCCGTACTTCCGGCTATCTGAACGAATTGGTATATCGCCTGGAAATCTCCAAAACCCCTATAAACTGGATGGGCAACTATTGGTCCGGTATGATTCTGACTGCGTTTGCCGATAGCTGGAAGGTTATGCCGATGGTAGTGTTACTGTTTCTGGCAGGACTGGAATCCGTGCCCAGCGAATTGTATGAGGCCGGAAACATCGATGGAACGAATGCTCTTCAGCGCTTGTGGTACATTACGCTGCCACAGGTAAAGGCCACAGCAACTATGACCATTCTGCTGCGTGTCGTAGATTTACTTCGGGCATTTGAATTACCCCAGGTGTTATTAGGGGCGAATGTTCCCTTCCTTGGAACTTTGGCATTCCAGGAATATCAGTATAATAACAATAATTATTCCGCGGTGGTTTCCACAGTGCTGCTGGTAATCATCATTGTTGTTGTATCCTTGTACATGTTTCTGTTTGAAAGAGAAAGAAAGGTGAGAAGAAGATGAAACAGGCAAAAACAGGAAGCGCTGGTATGACGCGCAAAGCGAAAATCAGATCGGCGGTCTATACAGTACTGGCATTTATTATATGCTTTATTATGTTAATCCCGGTTTATCTTCTTGCGAAAACCTCTCTTAGCACTTCACAGGAAGTACTGGTTCAGCATCCCACATTTTTGATTCACGAGCTTACCTTTGAGCATTGGATTAAGATTTTTAATTCCGGAAAGCTTTGGGCACCACTGCTGCGCAGCGTTATCACAGCAACCGCAACAACGGTTATCTCCTTGATTGTAGTTGTTCCGGCCTGCTATGTGGTTTCCCATTTCAGTAAGAAGAAACAGTATATGTTTATCATGGCACTGTTTTTTACCAGAATGATTCCGAGTGTCGCGGTAGCACTTCCTATCTCGGTGTATTTCATTAAACTGGGATTACTGGATACCATTCCGGGATTGGTATTTGCAAACCTAATCTGCCAAATCCCCTTTATGGCATGGATGCTGGTATCTACCTTTACCGCAATTCCCTATGATCTGGAAGAGGCAGCCAAGGTGGATGGGGCATCAAAGCTTCGTGTGGTTGTCAGCATTGTATTACCGCTGGCAAAGCAGGGAATTGCAGTATCTGCCATGTACGTATTCTTAAATGCATGGAATGAGTTTACCTATGCACTGTACCTAAGTAACAATACCAAAACGTTACCACTTCAGATATATTATTATGTAAACCGCGGCGGCTTTTTTGAACAGGGAACCTATTCAACGATCCTGGCAATTCCGGTAATTATCATTACCTTTATTTTACAGAAGTATTTGAAATCGGATTACCTGGCAGGTGCGGTAAAGGGTTAAAGAACGTGTGAGGAGCTGCTTGCGGCAGCTCCTCCTTTTGGGTACAGGAAAGCAAGAACTGTTTTAAGATGAAAGATGGAGATAATGGAGAAAACCCAGAATGAAAATACAATATCTTGGAACGGCAGCTGCGGAAGCACTGCCGGCACCATTTTGCAATTGCAGAATCTGTGAAAATGCAAGGAGGAAAAAGGGAAAGGAAATCCGAACCCGTTCCCAGGCGGTAATTGATGACTGCCTGGTTGTCGACTACCCCTGTGATACCTATGACCATATAATCCGGTTTGGACTGGATATGAGAAATGTGAATCATGTGTTGCTGACCCATTCCCACAGTGATCACTTTTATCCAGAGGACATTATTCTAAAAAGACCGGATGTGGCATGGGGAATCAAGGATATCCTACATATTTACGGAAATGAGACCAATCAGAAAAAATATGAGGATGCCATCGAAAAAGAACACAGACCAAGGGAATCCTTTTCGGATTACCAGCGCTATCACAAAATAGAAGCGTTCCAGACCTTTCCAGTAGGAAATTACAAGGTGACGGCTCTGGAGGCCAATCATGATACCAGGGAAAACTGTCTGCTGTATCTGATTGAGGATGGAAAGAAAACATTGTTTTACGGGAATGATACCGGAGTCTTCCCGGAAAGTACATGGGAATACTTGAAAACATGCAAACTGGATATTGTAAGTCTGGATTGTACGATGTTAAAGCTTTCCCATGTGTTTAATCATATGAATCTGGAAGATGTCATATGGACTAGAAAGAAAATGCTGGAGGAAAAAATCGCAGATGAACATACCGTTTTTGTACTTACGCATTTTTCCCATAACGGGGATATGACTGCGGAAGAACTGGAAGGGTTTGCGAAGGAAAACGGGTTTCTGACTGTATACGATGGATTTACGGTAGAAACGAGGTAAGGATTGGATATGAAAGCAATCATTTTTGATTTGGACGGAGTATTGGTGTCGACTGACGAGCTGCATTACCAGGCATGGAAAAAGCTGGCAGATAGAATAGGCGTTTATTTTGACCGGGAGATCAATCACCGGCTAAGAGGTGTGGGCAGAATGGACTGCCTGGAAATTATTCTGGAGCGTTATGCGGGAAAGACCTTTACCCTCGAGGAAAAGCTTGCCCTGGCGGAGGAGAAAAACAATACCTATCGCGAACTGTTGAAAACCATGTCTCCGGCGGATGTGGCAGAGGAGGTACGGGAGACATTAAGAGAGCTCAGAAGGAGGGGGTATAAGCTGGGTCTGGGCTCGGCAAGTAAAAATGCCGGATTTATTTTGGAGCAGACAGGTCTGAGGGAGTACCTGGATAAAATTTCCGACGGAAACAATATCACAAAGTCCAAACCGGATCCGGAGGTTTTTTTGAAGGCGGCAGAATTTCTGGGTGAGGAGCCCCTGGAGTGTCTGGTGGTGGAAGATGCGGAGGCTGGAATCCGAGCCGGAATTTCCGGAGGAATGAAGACGGCAGCCATCGGAGATGCAGTAAAGTGTGGACTGGCGGATTACACCCTGGAAACATTCTCGGAACTGTTAACGATCGCATAATTAGCGGAATTAACCTGTTACATTGATTGGCTGATTCATGCAGAAGGTGCAAACAAATGCGCGAAAGAGTCGCTTGCGACTCTTTCTTAAGCATATTTCTTAAAAAATTCCACCATAGCCTCTATGGACTGGCTGCTTTCTTCCAGAAAAGGATAGAAGACGCTGAATGCATGGGTCAGTTCTGCCTTTTTGGGAAAATTCTGCAACCGGTAGGGAACCTTGTTTTTCACCAACGCTTTTACAAAATCCAGGGTATACCGCTGCAGATTGTCATTCTTGCTGGTAACCAGGTAGCAGGGAGGCAGAGAAGCGACCACACCAGGATTCTCCGGGTTTGCATAAGGTGCAAACGCCTCTTTTTTATAATGCTTTCCATAAAGATATTTGGGAAGAAACAATCCAATCTGATCAAAACGTGTTGTGTAGAACATGCCGCTAATCAGTCCCAATGCCCTCAACGGCAAATCCGATGGCGTCACATGGATCGCCGCCGCTAGTTTCGGATTTTTTTGCATGGCGGCAAAATAGATCAAAAGACAGCCGCCACCACTGTCTGCACAGGCGTAAACATGGGAAATATCGCCTTTATCGTCAGCAATCCGCTCTTTGATACAGTCCATAGCTAGGGAAACATCGGTAAGCTGGTCAAAAAAAGTACAATCCGGTACCAGTCGATACTCCAGGCTGTATACCAGAAAGCCCAGCTCACTCAGTCTGGCACAATAGAAACGGTTAAATTCCTTATTGCCTATAAGCAATCCGCCCCCGTGAATATTCACAATTACAGGAAGAACCTCCTGCTCCCGTCCCGCAGGACGGAACATATCCATCCGATGTGCCTCACAGTCATCTTCACAATACCGGATATCCTTTGTCTCTATCACATCTTTCGGGAACTCCAGTTCCTGGTCACGTTTGGCAGAAGAAACCTCAAAATCTGCCCGCTGTTTATAAAACATTTTCTCTATCATAGTATTTTAAGCCTCACCAATTCTGTCAAATTACTTTCTGTTTCACCGTTTCTTCAAACGTATAAAACAAATCAATGTATTTCTCTACAATGGCGCTGCAATAGGATTTTACAATGTCACCATCATAGTCATGGGTGAGCGCATTTCGCACGTTTAACATTTCCATCCAGGTATCATCGGAAATCAGATTTGTCTGAAAGGCTTCTCGGAGAACCTCTCTTGGGGAACCGGTTACAAATCCTGTAATTGCGTAGTATTGTACTAAAATATCTTTCATCACCTTCCAGGATAAGTCAAAGGTAATGCTGAACTTGGCACTGGTGCCACTAAGGACGAAAGAATCGGATAAATCCCTTTGCCGTGCTTCCGCCAGTGAATCCAATGAATTACAAAAAGACTGAAACCGTCTGCTAAATTTCTCGTCCATATTGTTTGATATCCTCTAATAACAACTGATTTTTACAAGTATCCAGATTTAATAGATCCACGCTGTACAATGTGGGAAGATTCTCAACCGCCTCTGCCAGCGTATCGAAATCCTCCACACCGGTTACCGCGATGTCGATATCACTGCGTTCCCTGGCAGTTCCCTTCGCTCTGGAACCATATAAAAGAATTTTTTTGGCACGAAACTCCCGGCAAAGCCTGGTAACTTCTTCAATCACTTCTTCTGCTTTCATACGTACCACCCACCTTTTCGGCTATTTTAGCACATCCGATGTTGAATTGTAAAATGCAAATTATGTTTCATGGGTTCAAGAAAATTCAGGAAAAGACAGTGGATAAACTTTTCCTCGCATTAATGGTTGTCATGATCGTAATCAATATTTACAATATATACAAATTCATGTAAAAGAGGTAAAACCATGCCGCAAATCAGTGTGTTAATGAAACCATCCTCCGGGATGTGCAATATGCAATGTGACTATTGCTTTTACTGTGACGAGACACAGAAGAGAATCCAGAAATCCTATGGATTTATGTCGGAGCAGACCTTGAAAAATGTAATCCGCAGGACAATGCTTCAGGCTGAAGGAGCGGTCAGCTATGCCTTTCAGGGAGGAGAACCGACCCTGCGGGGGCTTGATTTCTTTGAAAAGGCAGTGGAATATGAAAAACAATACAATAAACATGGAATCCAGGTGAGTAATGCACTGCAGACCAACGGTTATCTGCTAGACGAAGCCTGGTGCGAATTCCTGCAAAGAAATCACTTTCTGGTGGGACTTTCTGTTGATGGCATAAAGGAGACCCATGATGCCTATCGCCACAGCAAAAACGGGGAACCCACCTTTGACAGAGCCTGCCGGGCAGCAAAGCAGATGGATGCATACGGTGTGGAATATAACATTCTCACAGTGGTGAACCGGAAGGTGGCAGCGCATATTACGGAAATATATGAATTTTATAAGAAACAGGGTTGGAATTACCAGCAGTATATTGCCTGCCTGGATCCCCTGGAGGAACCCCGGGGAACCAATGAATATTCCCTGAAACCGGAACAGTATGGGGCGTTTCTGATCGAATTATTTCAACTCTGGTATGCGGACTGGGAAAAGGGAAAGCAGCCCTACATCCGGCAGTTTGAAAACTATGTCGGAATTCTTCTGGGATGTCAGCCGGAGGCCTGCGATCAGCGTGGTGTTTGCGGTATCCAGAATGTGGTGGAGGCAGACGGAAGTGTCTATCCTTGCGACTTTTATATGCTGGATGCATATCGACTTGGAAATTTTAATGAGAACCGCCTGGAAGAAATGAACGAAAGACGGAAAGAAATCGGCTTCGTAGATCGCTCCCTGAATCTGACACAAGAATGTAGGAAATGCCCGTATTTTAAAATCTGTCGTGGCGGATGTCAGAGAAACCGTGATTTTGATTCGACAAGTGGAGCCTACCGAAACTATTTCTGTGAGAGCTATAAGCTGTTTCTTGAAACCTGTTACGAAAAGCTGGAACATATTGCACACAGTATGTCATTATAGGCATCCTTTAAAATGTTTTATAACAAGCTGGTTTGAAATTTTAATTGTCCCAAGACAACGATACCGATTTCTCAATTGTGTCCCGTCTCCACTATCGCTGCTCCAACCTATAAGAAGTGCAGATCGGATGAGTTTATAGGTCATTTTCTGTTTTAAAATCGCTGATTTGACCTATAAGTAGTGCAAATCAGGTAGGTTTATAGGTCACCTACGCACGAAAAAGTCCCAAAAACGTAAAAAGATACCTATAAGAATAGGTAAAAGCTAAACTTTATGGGCTGCTTACTTTCTGGTGTCGTTCAGCGAACCTATACCTACTCCAATTATTCCATCTTATAGGTCATACTTCAGAGCAGAATAAGTAAAGTAATTATTCAGAACTCTGTTTACCAAATCGTCTTTGCAAGATTTTTTTTCTCTGAATAGGCAGTTACCGAGTAAAAACAAAAAATAGAAATGTAAAATACACTTGACATACAATGTAAAGTGTACTATACTTCAAAATGTAAAGCATGCTTAACACTCAAAATTCAAACAACAGAAAAGACGAAATGAGGGAAAGAGAGATAAGTATGAAAACAAAAATTCAGGATTTTCGCAAAGAACGGGGAGTAACCCAGAGTGAACTGGCAGACGCCGTAGATGTGACCAGACAGACCATCATATCGTTGGAAAGCGGTAAATACAAGGCATCATTGGTGTTGGCTCATAAACTGGCACAGTTTTTTGGAGAAACGATTGAAGATTTATTTGTTTTTGATGAGGAGGATGAGAACATATGAGAGGATTTTGTCTATTTGAAATAACGAAAGCACAGAATAATGCGGAATACCGCAAGAAACTGGAAAACAAGAATAAATATATGTGGTTGGTGATTGTGATTGGATTGATTACCGCGGTCATTGCTTTTTGCACGGAATTTTTCTCAGATAGAAAACTGGATGATTTCATGTTGGGGGTCTATTCCGGTGTTGGTGTGGGGCTGGTGGCGGCAGGTGCGGTGATGCTTATCCGGAACCGGCGCCTTTTGCAGGATGAAACCAAGCTGAAGGAGGCAAGGCTGAAGGTGACCGACGAGCGCAATGTGGAAATTGCCTCAAAGTCGATCCGCATTGCCACCATCACCCTGGTCGCAGCCATCTATGCCGTGTTTCTCATTGGAGGCTTCTTCTATCCGGTGGTCAGCAAATTCATGGTGCTGCTTCTCCTGGTATTTTTCCTTACCTATTACATAGCCCACAGCATCCTCGAAAAACGGATGTAACCTATCTTCGCATTGCGATGACTGCAATGATGATAGCTACAATAATCAGTAACTTTAAAATTTGTGCAATACTTATTGCCATATTTTTCACCTCATTTCTGCGCAAAAATTTTATTTTTCAATCTTATGCCCTCTATTCTGGTTTCTTGTATGAATAAGTGTCTGATAGAGAGTCTGGTATTCGGCTGAGGACATACTCTTTTGCGGAACACAGATTCTCTTATCAGTAAAAGAAATCTCAATGACCTTTTTCTTGGAAAAGAATAGCACCAACCCCAGCAGCAGACAGATAACTGCCAGTACATTCATGGTTGTATTCATCCAGTCGGGAAGACTGATGGAATGTCCCATCCATTGCAGGTAGCTGTTAATTTTATCCACGCCCTCTGTCAGATACCCTAAGCCCAGGAAATTAGAAACCTTTGCCATTTCCTGATCACTTTTGGATTTTATGAATTCCTTATCCACCAGATACCAGAATTTACCCCGGAAGGCAACTCGGTCTTCGTAGACGCGGATATCACATTCCCGTCTCTTAGAAAGAGGCAGATGATAAAGAAGGTTGCTGCTGTCCGGAGAGGTCGGAGAAACAGAAGTGCCGGTACTTGCTCCGCAGTAGGAACAAAAAGCAACATGCTCGTCAATTTCTTTTCCACAATGTTGGCAAAACATACTGTCTACGCATCCTTTTCTTTGGCTTTCAGGGCATCCTTTGCACGACGGATCTGCTTGTGGAAATCCTGTACATCAGAAAGCCCGATTAATTTGGCATCAATCTGGATGTTGCCGCCGGCTAAACCGGCAAGCAACCCCTCTCCTCCATCATCTTCATTAAAGTCTTACCGTTTCCGGTGTACATGGCTCCTTTTAAATAAATACGCTTGTCTGACAGCAAGGCATGGCATTTTTTTACCGAGCTGAACATCAGATTTACGAAATACCCGTTTCCAAGGCTGGCTAACAGCTTCTCATCCGGATCCATAAAAACCTGCGCCACAGATTGTGCATCAGCAGGTGCGCTGGAAGCCTTTGGGGATTTCACAGGAGCAGCCTTGGAATCCTTTGCCTTTTCCTGGACAGCTCCGCACTCCGGGCAAAATACCGCCTCATCATTGATCTGCGCGCCACATGAACTACAAAACATTTCTTTTCCCTTAAATTTGCTTTGCTTCGCGTTGAAAAGCAGAAAAGAGAAATTGCAAAATTCCTGCCATTGGCGTAAAGTGAAAGAAACATTACCAACGGATAAAGGAGTATTACCAATGAAGTTGATTCTGGCAAGGCACGGAGAGACAGACTGGAATGTTGCCAAGAAAATACAGGGTGTAACGGACACCGATTTAAACGAAAACGGACTTCGGCAGGCGAGGGAGCTTGCTGCTGCGGTTCTTGCAGGAGACCTGGGAATTACAGCAATTTACAGCAGCCATTTAAAACGCGCTGCCCAGACCGCAGCCTACGTGGCGGAAGCGTTGAATTTGCCCTACCATACCATGGAGGCGCTGCAGGAGTTAAACTTTGGAAAATGGGAAGGAAACAGCTGGCCGGAGGTGAAAGAACGCTACCCGGAAGAATATGGGGTCTGGTATACCAACCGCCGCTACACCCCCGCACCGGAAGGGGAATCCTATCAGCAGATGCTGGAACGGGTGATTCCCGCCCTTCAGGAGATTGTCAGGCGGGAGAAGGGAAATGCCCTGGTGGTGATTCACAGTGCGGAAATCGTTGCCCTTCAGGCAGCGCTCCACAACACCTCTTTCCAGACCATGGCAAAGGATTATCCCATCGGAAATGCCCAGATGGTGGAGCTTGGTGGGGAACAGATTGGGCACATGAAAGTATAACTGCAGACAAAGTGGCTCTTTAGCATTTTTCTTTTATGAGATAAAGAGATAAAGAAACGGCGAATTGCAATAGGAAATTACAAATTTGATTAAAAAAAGCAAAATGCACAATTTCTAGTATCTTTGACTTACCGGAAATTGTGCATTTTATACATTTTGAGCGCATTTTACTAAGCGTGTCCTTTTCACGCCCAATAAATTCTATTCAGTTTTCAATAGTTCAAATTCTTAATTTCTCAAAATATTGTTTACTGGACAAGCCACCAAACATACGCCGGGGATAGTTGTTTATATAACCAACTATCTGGTCAAGGCGTTCTTGCGTGACCGTAAGCAAGTCTGTTCCTTTCGGGATAAAACGCCGTATCATGCGGTTATGGTTCTCATTAGTGCCCCTTTCAAAGCTACTGTAAGGGTGTGCAAAATACTGTTCAGTACGTTTACGCCCATTTACGGGAGATATGCAAACACCTATAAAGTCCTTAAATTCTACACCGTTATCACTTGTAAGCGTTTTATAGCGTTCTGCAAAAGCAGTATAGCCTATTTCCTTTTCGATTTCGTTAAAAACGGAAACAATGCTTTTCGCTGTTCTGTCCGGGATGATATAAGATTCTTCAAGCCGGGTCTGTCTTTCTGTGAGAGTCAGCAAGCAAGTTTTCGATGCTCCCTTACCACCATACACGGTATCTATTTCCCAATGTCCAAACTCCGTACGGTCATTTGCACACGCCGGGCGTTTTTCGATAGATGGCAATTTCATCAAATTATAATTGATTTTTTTCTGTAGTGCTTTCTGCTGTCTGTCATGTCTAGGGGCAAGCATCTGGTCCCGTTTTACCTTTAAATAACCATGATAAACATAGTTATAAATTGATTTCTCACACAAATCACAGCCAAAGGAAATATTGTTATTTTTCATACTTTGAACGATAGCATAAGGACTATATTTTTTATTAACTATCATGTCCGAAAGATAATCTAAATACTGTTGGTTGCTAAAGGCTTTTAATGCGACTCCCTTATTTAGCTTGCTTTCCTCATACTTCCGTTGTGCTACATCGGCTTGATAAATCTTATACGGTATTAGTTCCGTGCTTAAAAGTTCCACCGTTCCCCGGTTAATCTCATTATAAATCGTCTTTAATGACTTCCCCAATCTGTTGGCGCATTCTGTTTTAGATAGTCCGCATTTAAGCATTGTTTCAAGTTCTACACGTTCCCTTTTCGTAAAGTACTTGTTTTTCATTCTCTTTTTCCCCTATATGTAGTTGGTTTTAATTAAAGTGATATGATAAAAATGATATGATTGTGATTTTGTCCGAACGTTCGGACTTTTTAGATTTTATGTTTTTCCCTTTAAACCATCTCTATATATTTTATATTTTGTCCTATAAAAGGTAATTGTGCCGTTTTGGCAAATACAATATTGTTTTGGCAATCTTCAAAAATCTGCTCGATTTCCTCTTGAGTCATGTGGTAACTCTGTATAAGAGGACGGTTACAGTTTTTGCTACACCAGTACCGCTTCTTTCCCATCGTCACACTGCACAAATCTTTCGTAATGTATTTGGTTATGTAAGACGACACGCGGAACGTGTCTTTTACTTTTGTGGCTGTTGACCATCCAAACTTATAAGCACCTATATTGTAAATCGGTTCGCCGTCTATATAATGCCCACTATCTACAAATGGGATAGCCCCACAATTAGCGAAAACACCATGAAAATGATATTTTTGCCCGTCTGCATGGAGTTCCGGGACGATTAAATAAATCAAATCTGGTGCATAATTTTTCTTTAAGTCTTTCAACCAATCATGCATGATTTGGGTAATGTAATCATAGTTTTTCGAGTTATGTTTTTGTGGGTCAAAAGTCAAAGTAATAAAGTATTCCCATCGGTTTGATCTTGCTATTTCATAGATTTTTTGTACCGTTCTGTTCATGCTAACGTTCCGGCTATGTTCTATATCCTGTTCTGTCCTTGTTTTAGGTTCTTTGTATAAAGTAGCTTTTTGCCCCTCTGGAAGAAAAGGACAATCGAATTCTTCCGGTTCTGGTGGAGCGTTTACCTCTTCTTTTACAATCCCCGTAGTAATTGCTTTAGAATATATCCGCGCCTGTTGTCGTCCATCCAGATAAGTAAACAAGCGTACATTGTACGTTTCCAAACATCCAAATCCCCCTCTTTAGATTTTTTCGCAATCCCTTAAGTGTTGCTATAGTCAAGTATCACAGAACGCTAACCTTTATGAACACATTCATTGCACATTTCAGTTTCTTTGAAATAACAATTATTACATCCATGAAAACCACTACCACAATAATCTTCACATTTTGAAATTATATTACCGTATCTCGTTTCTTCCACTAATAACGGGCAATTCCCATCAATACAAGCATGATTCACATATCTATTTTCCATTCATTAACCCTCATTTATAAACTAAAGTTCTGAAAAAGCTAGAAACCAAAATTTTAAGTAGGACGGGAGGGAGAACGGCGCGCGCATACGCTTTCCGCGCCTTTTCTCCCTATCCCCCGTCCCCGTTTACTTCTTTCTTTTTCGGATTTTCCGCAATTTACGCGATGGATTTATGATATTGTCAACATCTCCGGGATTATTAGCTTGTCTGTTAATGATTTCAATTTCTGATTCCATATCACCCTCACGGACAGCTTTTTCCAGATTACCGACACAAGCTAAAGTATCATACGCTTTAAAATCCTTATCACAGATAAACCAACCATAGCTACGGCGTGGCTTTACCAATGTCGGGTCAGTGGCGTTTTCCAAGGTGTACGCATCGTATTCCCGTTGTACCATAAACCGCCAGACTTTCTGACATTCCACAACGTAACTTGTCACTTGTCGCAAAAGCGCATCTACATGATTAAAACGTTGAGCGTTATATACAAGCGTGATATGGTGGTGACGGCACGTTAAAAGGGTATTTAAAAACAACGGGTCAATGTTTGTCTTAAAAGAACGGCTGTTCATCTGCACACTGAATTCATCACCCAATACAAGTGTACAAGTCAGCGTATCATTTTCTAAATCCATTTCCCGGAATTTGTTCGCTACTCTAACAATCTGTCCCAGGCTTTCAAAGTGTTCATAAGGTATGTTTAAATCAACATTAGAAATAACATGTACTTTTTGCGTCACCCATTTTCTTCGGTCAAAATCATACACGGGGCGGTCATTATAGCGTTTATACTGTGACATTATGTAATGGACGCATGACAAAGTTTTTCCACCGCCAAACAAGGCAGTATAAGCTATCAACTTGCCTGTCTGCATCCGGTTAGACTCTTTGTAACGTATGTATTTATATGCATCTTTTACGCTATAATGTACAAGTTTGACCGGATGTAATACGGCAAGCCGGAAACACACAGATACGCAAAAAAGAAAAAGAAACACAAGCAAAATAATCCATATCATCGGTACAATCTCCAATCTAAAAAGATGCGCAATATCATTGCAAAGATTTTAAAAACGGACAAAATGAGCATCAAAGCAAAAAAAACACAAAATATAAAAATAATAAATCCCGCGGGAGTCTGCGCCACCTTTGTCACAAAACTAGACCAATCACTAGATAAAAAAGTAAAATAATTTAAAATATCTATAATTACACTATTCATGAAAACAACTCCTTTCCGAAATCAAACAGCCACCGAAACAACAAAATCATAATGATAATTAAAAGCAACAAATCCGTCATAGAAAGTCGCATCCACGAAGTAAAAGAGCCAGATGCAAAAGAAGTTAAACGCTTTTCAATCGCGCCTACACTTGTTTGTATATTAGATAATATTGCATTATCGCTTTCAGAAAGTGCCATGACTTGCGCACTGTCACCATCAAAAAGCGCAATGCTTTCCGCATCCTCTGAATTTTCGCCATCGACAACCATTTCCGTTTCTTCCGTTTCTTCCGTCTCGTTTTCCACATCTTCCGTTTCTTCCGTCTCGTTTTCCACACTTTCTGATTCCTTTATTTTTTCCGCAACCATTGACGCTAAATCGTCCAATATATCGCTTTTCGCATCGGCTACAGTCGCGTCTGTATCATCATAAACGGTTTCACTTTCCGTTGATTCATTAGCAGATGATTCACTTTCTATAGACTCTGCCCCGGAAGATTCTTCCGGGGATTCCGAAACATCAGGAGCGGAAACAGGCTCTGTAGATTCACTTGCTACCACTTCAATCGTAGTTTCATTTTCATTCATTTTTAAATCCTTTCTGTCCGAACGTTCGGACTTTTTTTAATCTCTGAAAGATGACATAATCGCACCCAATACACAAACAGCTATAAGTCCCAACATGAACACGTGCCAGAATGTAAAGGTAAAGCCATAAATAGTAATATTAAGGTTAAACAATTCCATCACGCCATCAAATACGGCTTGTACTACATTCATTCATCACGCCCCCTTTTTCGTAGCCATGCTATAAGACAAAAAGCAAATAGCAGATAAGCACATACACCCAACACATTACAAACAAGATAAACAAACATATCGCTACCCCCTTATGAATTTAATTACCGCCACCGTAATCATAATGGTTATTCCTAACGTGATAACGGCAAAGACTTCTTTCGGGACAAAAGGAAACATAGCAGAAAGAAAAGAGCCAAATTGCCCGGTTACATCGGTTAGATTTGTGATAAAACTAAGAGCCGTAGACAGGAGAG
>OGJJ01000609.1_pt1 | contig 31419 bp, 29 predicted proteins | sample 1572081 | NCBI WGS metagenome assembly OGJJ01 (sample SAMEA2582122, study PRJEB24529) | metagenome | biome: Human gut stool | place: China | collected 2011
CTAGCACAAACACTACAGGCATCACAGCCTGTGCTAGCATGGACTTTCCTCATGAGAGGATTCTCTCACGCGATTATCCAAAAATTGCACAATCTATGGGATTAATAATCGCGATCTACGATCTGTTTCCCAAAAACTTCTTTTTCCAAACGATTGAGACGTTTGAGAATATCAAAGTTCGTCGCTGTTGTCACTTGCGGGAATTCTTGCGTAGCAGTGCTAGCAATCGGAGATGTTTGTGGTGTTTCCTGTGCTTTTTGGGCAAGTTCTTCACGAAGGCGGGCGTTTTCTTCACGCAATTCTTTCACCAAAGCAGCATAGGTTTCATAGTCTTTTATGACATCATCCAAAAATTCATTTACTTCATCTTTATTATAACCACGAACTTCTCGTTTGAAATCTTGATCAAAAATATCTTTCGCAGTAAAAATAATACTCGCCATTACTCTCTCCAATCTAGTTCATCATCTCAATTATATAAAAAAATGGTAAGAAAAATCAAGGTATAACACTTAGTTTTCGTAAAAATTTTCAGCAAGTTCATTTAAGTCATCAAAACTTAATTGTTTGACATAAAATGGTTCTTTTTCTACCATCATTTTGTAAAGATATTTTAAATTGGTTTCATTTTCTGGATCATAAAAAACATAAGCTCCATCCGCGTTATCTATCAAAAACTGATTGTATTCTTTTAGTTGACCCGGATTGCTATAGTGGGGATAGGCATATTTCACGAAATCCACCTGTTTGAAGCGTGCTAATAATTCCTGATTGCTTTCATTCCAATTTTCGCCAACATTCTCAAATAGGAAGATCGTCGCCATTTGAAAATCGTAATCTTTTTTTAATTCAAAGGCGACCTCTAGTACCCAAGCCTCAAATCCCAAATTACCAGAAAAGACCAGCCATTTCACTCCTTCTTCAAATAAACGACGAAGATCTCTTTCAATGGCTTTTTTGATAATGGTCAGTCGAGGGTCTTTATTGGAAAAGACGCCCACATCAAAACTCTTATAACCTGCAACAAGTATGGTATTCATTTTTTCCTCATTATTCTAATTTATGATATAATAGAGTGATGTAATTGTACCAATAAGGAGAACTATGGTCAACTATCCACATAAAGTAGCCAAAAAAACCTTGGTCTCTACACAAAGGAAACATCCAGTCGACTTTGCGAATCGTGGGATGACATTTGAAAAAATGATCAATGAAAGTAATCAATACTATCTTTCTCGAGGTCTGGCAGTCATCCATAAAAAACCAACACCGATTCAAATCGTGAAAGTAGATTATCCACGTCGCAGTCGGGCAAAGATTGTTGAAGCCTATTTCAGGCAAGCCTCAACGACGGACTATTCTGGAGTATACAAGGGACGCTATATCGATTTTGAAGCGAAGGAAACACAGCAAAAGCAATCCATGCCGATGAAAAATTTTCATCAACATCAAATCGATCATATGGAGGCAGTTGTTCAGCAAGGCGGTATCTGTTTCGTTCTCTTGCATTTTGCAAAGTTGAGTGAAACCTACTTACTTCCTGCTCCTGCATTAATTCACTATTACAACATCGATCATGGTAGTAAATCCATGCCCCTCTCCTATATTCAGGAGCACGGCTTTCTAGTAGATAAGAATCGTCTTCCAAGCGTTCCTTATCTTGATATTATCGAACAGAAACTTCTAGGCGGTATTTAAATGAATAAACAAACAGTCATTCAATGGTTGAAATATGTTGCCATCGCAGCCATTTCATTTTTCTTACTTTTATTTGTCCTCGGTGGACTGATATTTAGTTACTATGCTATGAAAGCACCAACCTTGTCTGAAAAAGATTTGGTTGCAACAACATCTAGTAAGATCTATGACAACCAAAATAACTTGATCGCGGATTTGGGAGCTGAGAAACGAATCAATGTCACAGCCAATGAAATCCCTACTGATTTGGTCAATGCTATCGTTGCGATTGAAGACCACCGTTTCTTCAATCACCGTGGGGTCGACATCATTCGGATCGGCGGTTCCTTCCTTCACAACTTACGAGGAGGAAGTCAAGGTGGGTCAACCTTGACGCAACAATTGATCAAATTAACCTATTTCTCCACTTCGGCCTCTGACCGTACCCTCTCTCGTAAGATCCAAGAAGCTTGGTTAGCAACCCAATTGGAAAAGAAAGCAACCAAACAAGAAATCTTGACCTATTACGTCAATAAAGTATTTATGGCGAATGGGAACTATGGAATGCAGACAGCTGCGAAAAGTTATTACGGAAAAGATCTAAAAGATCTTTCGCTCCCTCAATTGGCACTCCTTGCAGGGATGCCCCAAGCACCAAACCAATACGATCCATACTCCCATCCTGAAGCAGCGCAACAACGCCGAAACTTAGTATTAAAAGAAATGCTCGATATGAAGACCATTTCTAACAAACAATACGAAGCAGCGGTCAATACACCTGTTACAGATGGTCTGCAAAGTCTCAGTTCTTCAAGCAGTTACCCAGCCTATATGGATAATTACCTGAAAGAAGTGATCGAGCAGGTCGAAGAAGAAACGGGCTACAATTTGTTGACAACCGGAATGGATGTCTATACAAACGTGGATACAGAAGCTCAAAAGAAACTATGGGATATCTACAATACAGATGAATATGTCAATTACCCGGATGATGAAATGCAAGTAGCTTCTACCGTTATTGATGTCAATACTGGTAAAGTCATTGCTCAGCTGGGTTCTCGTCACCAATCCAGCAATGTTTCCTTTGGTACAAACCAAGCGGTTGAAACGAACCGTGACTGGGGTTCAACAATGAAACCAATCACAGATTACGCACCAGCTCTTGAACATGAGGAATATACCTCTACAGCAGCTACTACAACAGATGCGCCATACAACTTCCCTCATTCCTCAACACCAGTCTACAACTGGGACCGTTCATACTATGGTAGCATGTCCATTACCTACGCAATTCAACAATCTCGTAACGTGCCTGCGGTGAAGGCCCTGGAAAAAGTTGGTCTTAAACAAGCTAAGAAATTCCTCAATGGATTAGGGATCGATTACCCAGAAATGGTTTACGCCAACGCTATCTCGAGTAACACTAGCGATTCTAGCAACAAATACGGAGCCAGCAGTGAGAAAATGGCAGCTGCCTATGCTGCTTTTGCCAATGGCGGTACCTATTACAAACCATCCTATGTTAGTCGGGTTGTCTTTAGTGATGGCACAACCAAGGAATTTGAGTCCGAAGGAACTCGTGCAATGAAAGCAACAACTGCCTACATGATGACAGATATGATGAAGACAGTTCTCTTGTCTGGTACCGGTACAAATGCTGCCATTTCGGGAATCTACCAAGCTGGTAAGACAGGTACATCAAACTATGCTGATAACGAAATCGGTAAATTGACAAAAAATGCTTATTCAAATATTGTAACACCGGATGAATTGTTTGTAGGCTACACTCCTGAATATGCCATGGCAGTATGGACAGGTTATTCCAATCGCTTTACACCAGTATTGGATAATGGAATACAGGTCGCAACGGATGTCTACCGTCAAATGATGCTCTATCTTGCTAATAATAATAACTCTGGTCATACGGATTGGACGCAACCAAGTGGACTGTATCGAAGTGGTTCTTATCTCTACTTAAACAATGGTAAGAACAACTACAATAACTACTACTATGAGCCAAGTTATTCCACTGATCAGTATTCGTATGAAGAACCATCGTCTAGCTCTTCGAACGAAGAAAATCAATCTAAACCATCTGAGCCTTCTTCGCAAGACTCTAACAATCATAACGAATAATAGAATGGAGAAGTCGGGCTTTTGCCCGGCTTTTTTTAAAACAATGGTTAAAAAACCAGAACGAATAAAATCTGATTTATTTAGTTAGACTTCCCAGCTTTTTTATTTTTGAGTATATAAAAAAAAGAGCCTTTCGGCTCTTATTAGAATGTAGACAAACTATTTTAAAGCAAAATAAGTTAAGTGATTCTGCAAAAAACAAAATTGAGTTCCAATATTTAAATCGATTTAAGAAAATACTGAAACTTTCCGCTGTGAGAAAAGTGCTTGAAACGTTATTGTTTCAGGCACTCGGAATTATTGAGACCTTAGACTCAATAATTAGTCATGGAACTTTAAAGAAGTTCGCTGACGTCCGTACTCACCTAAGGAAAGTTTTTAAGATATTTTGTCTTCAATCTGAAAAGAGCCTTTCGGCTCTTTTCTATATCATTATTTTGCTAAAGCTCCCATTGGATCCCACGGTGCTAGGACAATTGGTTCTGCTTCATAGGCTGCTAATTCGTCTGCTGTTAGGAATTCTTTACGAACCACGATTTGATAGGTATATTCATCCATCCAAGCATCAGAAGCCACAAAGTAACCATCTGTACCGACCTTGTCTCCCCATGAATTTTCAACCTTCCATTTACGAGGCTGACCTGCTTCGTCTAAATCAACCCCTGTCAAGACCATAGCGTGTGTCATGAGACTTTCTGCATAGTCCAAGCGACCCGCCTTGTCTTGTGTCAAATGAATGTCCATGCCTGCTTCAAAATCGTAGACATCTGTTGCCAGGATTCCGGCTTTACGGTTGCTGACTTGGCCTACATCTGAACCAAACCAGACAGTTTCTCCTGCTTTCATTTGAGCAATAGCTAATTCTTTCAATCGATCCATTGGAACATTTAGGTAGCGGACTGGACGGCTACCAACCACATTGCCCAGCATATCTACGGTGTAAGATTTTCCATATGGCTTATCTGTAGTTGGGGCATTGATAATGGAGACGTAATCGTCTAATTGAAGGTCTACATATTTTTTGTAGAAGCTTTGTGGAGTTAAGCCACTTTCGGTATGGAATTGGTTGTCCTTATCACGGTATGAAAAGTCAAATTCACGCGGAGGCAATCCTAAAGACATAGCCAAGAAGTTAAAGATTTCTTGCAACAAGGCTTGTTTCTTGCTCGCAACTGCCTCACTATCTGCGCCTGAGTGAATCAAGTCACGCAAGATTTGCGCATCTTGACGCAAGAGTTTATTGAGGTAGGTGTTCAATTCCCGGCTATTACTTGAAGAAATCGATTCCGGATAAACTGATTTTGGAACCACTCCGTATTTCTCAAAGAGGGATACCACCATATCCCATTGACCACCATCTTGTTGTGGGGTTTGTAGGAGAAAAGCCACCTTACGGCTGGTCAATTCTTGATCTGCTGTAGCAATCACTTGCTCCAAAAACCAGTTTGATTTTTCATACTTATCCCAAAAGAAAGTATGTGCTTGAGACAATTCAAAATCCTCCAATTGGAAGCTTGAAATCATCTTGTGACGGAAGGTATTTAAAGCCGCAAACATCCAACAACGTCCAGATGCTTTTTGGTTTGTCACCTTATCCTTGGTCAAATCAAGTGAAAAAACTGGTGTATTTTCTACTGCACTCTTGCGCGTTTCAAGCGATGCATGGATCCCATTGTGGGTAACAGCATTTTCAAGAGCCGCATATTTCACATTTGCTTCATAATTAGCATAGAGCTGGTCTGTAAATTCTTTCGTTAATTCTGACATAGCAATCTCCTTTTTTCATTATTTACTATTATAATCCTTTGAGCAGAATCTTCAAGTAAAAATTACCCTATAGAGAGGGATTCTGTATAGAATAGATGATTTTATCCCCACAATATCCTTTGCGTTGAATGGCATGAGGGATGGTTTCTATATACTGCAGTCCTGCCTTTTCCATGACTTTCCCTGAAGCAGGATTTAAACTGACATAAGTGGCTTTGATTTCTTTAAATCCGACTTCGTTCAATAAGAAATCCAAAACAGCTTTGACGGCTTCTGTCATGAATCCCTTCCCCCAGAATTTCTTGCCAAGGATATAACCTAGCTCGCATGATTGACTTTCCTGGTCTTGAGAAACCACACTAATATCTCCAATTACCTGATCCGGTGATGTTTTCAAACAGAGCGCCCATTTATAAGTATCTGGTTTACGATACTGTTCGATCCATCTTTTGATCGATTCTCTGGTTCTCTCAGTAGATGCATGTGCATCCCAGGTGACATATTTCAGGGTTTCAGGATCCGAAGCCCAATTTTCAAACATCGCCGATGCATCCTCCAAAACGAAAGGCCTCAAGTATAAATGCTCTGTCTCTATGACAAGACTTCCAAGATGATTCATAGATTGTCTCCCTTCATTTTTTCATGCAACTTGAACTTTGCAAGTTGGTTATTTTAATCTAGAAGAAAAGGACGGATGAAACCGCCCTTCTTTTTGATGCTTTTCACAATATTGTATGGTGAGAAGACTACGAAATCGAACTCTACGAGTTACCGATTTCTGCCTCGTTTTCCTATTTTAAGACTCGGGCTAAAAAGGTCCACTGGACCTTTTTACTCCCAAAAATGATCAAATACTGTGATTGGCAAGTGGCGTTTGTGTTGGCCTTTGTACCACCATTTTTCAATAGTGGCTTTAGCTTCTGGGCTCACTTGTTTGCCTTCTAGGTAATCGTCGATTTCATTATAGGTGACACCCAGCGCTACTTCATCTGCTATTCCTGGTTTTTCTTCTTCCAAATCTGCTGTTGGAATTTTCTCATAAAGAGCAGGATCGGCTCCTAAGGCCTTAAGCAATTGTTTTCCTTGGCGTTTATTCAAACGGAAAAGGGGTAAAATATCTGCACCACCATCTCCAAATTTTGTGAAGAAACCAGTAATATTTTCTGCAGCATGATCCGTCCCAATTACCGCTCCGCTACGTGCTCCAGCTAGAGCATATTGAACAATCATACGACTGCGAGCCTTCATATTGCCTTTGTTAAAATCAGAAACCTCTGTTCCAGTCGCTTCTACTGCTCGTACCATTTCGTCAGCAGACTCCTTGATATTCACAACCAGGCTAACATCCGGCTGGATAAAGGCCAATGCTTTTTGTGCATCTGCTTCATCTGCCTGTACCCCATAAGGAAGACGAACGGCAATAAATTGATAGGAGACATCTCCTGTTTCTGCGCGCATTTCTTCCATGGCCAATTGAGCTAATCGTCCAGCAAGAGTTGAATCTTGTCCTCCTGAGATCCCTAATACAAATGTTTTCAAGAAGGGATGTTTTTTTAGATATCTTTTTAAGAAATCAACCGAGCGGCGAATCTCTTCCTGAGGATCAATGCTTGGCTTGACACCCAATTGTTGGATAATCTCTTCTTGCAAACTCATTTTGCTTCTCCTTCTCCATTGGCCTTGTTACGCATTTCCTCGATCAGATCCATCTTATCCTGCCAAATATCTTTGGCCAAGTCAACTGGGTAATGCTGTGGATTGAGGACGCGCTTGTATTCATCCCATAATTGATCGTAATTTTTACGAGCATATTCTTGAATTTCTGATAATGTTGGCAGTTGATAAACCAATTGACCCTCTTTAAAAATATCCACTAAAAGAGGAATCGCCTCAAAGTTTCGGACTGTTTTATTAATGTAGGTATAAGTTGGATGGAACATTTTAAGTTCTGTCAGTTGTGAAACATCTACTCCATCATAAGTGATGTAGTCCCCTTCTGACTTACCTTTTTCACGGCTGGTAATCCGCCAGACTTGCTTTTTACCTGGAGTAGAAACTTTCTCCGCATTATTGGAAAGCTTGATGGTATTGATCATCTCTCCTGCTTCGTTTTCAACAGAGACAATTTTGTATACCGCTCCAAGCGCTGGTTGATCGTAAGCTGTAATTAACTTGGTTCCTACACCCCAAACATCAATTTTTGCTTTTTGCATTTTTAAGTTGAGGATGGTATTTTCATCCAAGTCATTAGAAGCGTAGATTTTAGCAGTTGTAAACCCAGCCTCATCTAATTGCTGGCGAACCTTTTTAGAAATATAGGCAATATCTCCTGAGTCAATCCGTACGCCTAGGAAATTGATTTTATCTCCCATTTCACGCGCTACCTGAATAGCTGCAGGGACCCCAATACGAAGAGTATCATAGGTATCGACGAGGAAGACACAATCTTTATGGGTTTCCGCATAAGTCTTAAAGGCTTGATAGTCATTTCCATATACCTGTACAAGAGAATGGGCATGGGTTCCTAAAACTGGGATTCCAAAGAGTTTTCCTGCACGAACATTACTAGTTCCATTGGCACCTCCGATGACTGCTGCACGAGTTCCCCAAATGGCCGCATCCATTTCTTGCGCACGACGGGTTCCAAATTCCATCAAAGGTTCATCTTCAATGACCGAACGAATACGAGCAGCTTTTGTGGCAATCAAGGTTTGAAAGTTGACGATATTCAAAAGGGCTGTTTCCACCAATTGACACTGAGCCAGAGGACCTTCTACCTGAACAATTGGTTCATTCGCAAAGACTAAGTCTCCTTCTTGAGCCGAGCGTACCGTCAATTCTAACTTGAGATCGCGGAGATATTCCAAGAAGGCCCCATGATAACCAAGTGACTCTAAATAGGCAATATCGCTCTCAGAAAAACTCAAGTTTTCCAAGTATTTCACAATTCTCTCTAAGCCAGCAAATACTGCGTAGCCGTTTTTAAAAGGCTGTTGACGAAAATAGACTTCAAATACGGCATGTTTATTGTGGATACCTTGATCAAAATAGACTTGCATCATGTTGATTTGGTATAAATCAGTATGCAAGGTTAAACTGTCATCTGGATACATATGTATACCTCTTTTTTATTGATTTGTTCTATGAATTCCTACCATAAAATTAGTACTATTATAGCACATTTCAGCCCTATTGAATACTGAAAGGAAAGCATGAAAAAAATCTGAGACAGGAAGCTCAGATTTTTTTGGATTAAAAGTTTTCTGTGATATATTTATAAACTTCTTGGCCAGCAATCGCACCGTCTCCGACTGCTGTCGTCACTTGACGCAAATCTTTTTGACGAACATCGCCAACTGCAAAAATACCTGGGACTGTGGTTCTCATATGATCATCCGTAACCACCCAGCCATTTTCATCTAAAATACCAAGTTCTGTCGCAAAATCACTGACAGGATCTAAACCGACATAGATAAAGACACCACCGAAGGCTTGCTCTCTAACCTCTCCTGTCTTCACATCTTTTAAAAGGACAGACGTTACTTTTTGTTCACCCTTAATTTCTTCAACAACCGTATTCCAAGCAAAGTGAATTTTATCATTGGCAAAGGCACGATCTTGAAGAACCTTTTGAGCACGCAATTGATCACGACGATGGGCAATGGTCACTGTTTTTGCAAACTGAGTCAAAAAGACAGCTTCTTCTACCGCAGAATCGCCACCACCAACGACCAAGAGATCCTCATCTCTAAAGAAAGCTCCATCACAAACAGCACAGTAGGAAACCCCTCTACTATTTAGCTCCTCTTCACCAGGGACATTCAATGAACGGTGGTTAGACCCTGTTGCAATCACCACGGTTTTAGCTTCAAATTCCCCATCATCTGTGACAATCTTTTTGGTTGCTCCGTGGTCTTCGATGCGCTCTACCTGTCCAAACAAATGTTCCACACCAAGATTTTCTAAAGGCTCAAACATTTTTTCAGCCAAGTCTGGGCCACTAATATTCGCATAGCCAGGATAGTTTTCAATGTCAGACGTATTGTTCATTTGACCGCCTGGAATTCCTCTCTCAATCAATGCGACTTTTAAATTGCTTCGTGCTGCATAAAGGGTAGCAGTCATCCCTGCAGGACCCGCTCCAATAATCACTGTATCAAACATACTAAACCTCTTTCTGTTTTGTTGTAACTATTATAATTCTAACACGGTCTTTTTGCAATTAACGTGCTTGAAAGATAAACAAAATCCCTATGACCGCAAAGGTTAAAATAGGAATCGTCATGATATCAATTAAGAGGATATCATACAAATGGGCTTGTCGTTGCTTGGCTGTTTTATCTTTCTTCTTAAGGGCACGGTAGCCAATCCAAATACAAGAAGCGATCCCAACTAAAATCGTTGTCGTCACTAAACTTTGTAAATATAAGGACAATAATTTATTTAACATCACGACTCCAAATATTTTTACATTTTCAGAAAACAAACCCAGCTAGCATCGCCAGCTGAGTCTTACCTCTCCTCTATTATATCAAACATAGGTCCGTTTGTAACTAGCAAAGAATTCTTTTGTCCGTTCTTCTTTTGGATGTTGCATGATTTCCTCTGGTGTTCCAGATTCAATAATCCGTCCTTTATCCAAAAATAAGACCTTATCTGCTACTTGCGCTACAAAAGACATATCATGGCTGACCAGTACCATGGTTTGTCCTGATTTTGCTGCATTGGCAATAGATTTTTCAACTTCTCCAACCAATTCTGGATCCAAGGCTGAAGTCGGTTCATCCAACAAAAGAACTTCTGGTTTCATAGCCAAGGCACGGGCCAAAGCCACCCGTTGTTTTTGTCCACCTGAGAGGTGACGAGGATAGTGATTTTCACGATCCGATAAACCGACTTTTGCCAGTTCTTCTCGAGCAATTTTCGTTGCTTCTTGATCGGATAAGCCCTTCACAACAATGAGCCCTTCTTTCACATTTTCAAGGGCTGTTTTTCTACCAAACAAATTAAACTGTTGGAACACCATGGCCAATTTTCTTCTTAAGGTTAAGATTTGATCTTGAGTAATGTGCTCAAAATCAACTTCGAAATCATCAATCTTAATTCTACCGCTATCTGGTGCTTCCAAATAGTTTAAACTGCGTAAGAAGGTTGATTTACCAGCTCCCGAAGACCCGATTAGGGCCACGACTTCCCCTTTTTGAATTTCCAAACTTAGATTATTTAAAACCTTTTGACCTGAAAATGTCTTTGATAATTCTGAAATATAAATCATTAAATCCGGACCTCCTGATCTGGTAAATCAATTGTTACGGGAGTCTCAATATCCAGTCGACGTTCAATGTGACGGCCTAGTATTTCAATGAGAATATTCACAATCCAGTAAACAATCGATACCGTGATAAAGCGTTCAAAGTACTTCAAATCGCTCCCCCCAATAATCCGTGCTTGGGCAAAAATTTCAACTACACTGGCACTAAAGGCTAGCGAGGTCCCCTTGGTTAAACCGATGAGAGAGTTGATTAAAGTAGGAGTTGCAACGACTGCTGCATTGGGAATAATAATCCGTCGATAAACTTGACGATTGGTCATTCCAAGACTACGCGCTGCCTCAATTTCACCAGGATCCACTGATAAAATGGCTGCCCGGATGGTCTCACTCGCATAAGCCGCCTCATTAAAGGCAAGAGCCACAATTGCAAATAACTCAGCTGGAATGGCATTAATATTAAAAGCTGTTCCATAAGACTGATTGATCGCTTTTAAAATAAGAGGAATCCCATAATAGGTCAACATTAACTGAACCAACAAAGGAGTCCCCCGTAAAAAACTGACAAAAACAGCTTGAATCGGGTAAAGAATTCGTACACGATTAATTTTGACCAGAGCAAAAATCATGGCAAAAATAATCCCAAAAAATGCACCTCCTAGGGCTAATAAAATCGTCACAGGCAATTTTCCTATGACAGCCGGAAATGCATCCAATACGGCTCTCAAACTAAACAGCTTGCTATCTGGAACGTGTTTTAAAAAGTCAGCATACCAGTTGGCAGTTAAAAGATTAGTTGTAAACATTTTTGTTACTTCCTTTCTCGAACATCAACATTCTATCACATTCACTATCGGAATTCCAAAAATTGCTATAGAAATAGAAAAATGATAGACTACTCAAATTTAGTCTATCATAATTTTAGACAAGTTCCTAATAGTTTTTCTTTATGGAGTTCATAAAGAAAATCTATGTTTTCTTCTGAACATTTGAAAGAAGGGGTTAGAAAGTTTGGCGTTTGGCCTTTCGTTCCGCCCGACCACGCGCACGGTTTTCAGCTCTTTTAGCTTTTCTCCGCTTTTCATCAACTGCCCATTTGATTTTTTTCTTGTAGCCTGGTTTGATTTTTTTCTTTTTCTTCTTCACCAGACCAATCATTTCGATGTCGAGTTTCTCTTGCTTTTTCTCACGATTGGCCCGTCTATCTCGATCATAAGTATCTTCAATAACCCCATTTTTCAACACTTTCGGTACGAAACGAATGCCCATTTTTTCTAGTTCACGGATATCTGAATCATCACTCGGTTGATAAAGAGTAATAGCGACACCAGGTAGACCATTGCGTCCTGTCCGGCCAACACGGTGAACAAAGAAGGAAAGATCTTGTGGAATAGCATCGTTGATGACATGACTCACCCCTTCGATATCAATTCCACGCGCCGCCAAATCTGTAGCCACAATATACTCAAAATCAAGATTTTTCACCTGGTTCATGATCCGTTTTCGTTCACGTGGTGGGATATCTCCGTGAATCTTCGCCACTTTTAATCCTTGAGCCACTAAATAGGCATGGAGATCATCTGCTCTCGTTTTGGTATTAACGAAAATCATAGCCAAATAAGGTTGCAAGGTCTTGGTCAATTGGTAAATTTGCTCATTTTTATCCCGACCCTTGGTCGAAACCAGCCAATTATCGATGGTATCTGAAATCACCGTCTTGGTCTTAATCTGCTCCATGACTGGGTTTGAGAGATATTTTTTCAAGAAAGGTTGTAATTTTTGCGGAATGGTGGCTGAAAAAACTAAAAATTGCAGTTGTTGCGGAAGTCTTGAAGCAATCTTATCCACGGTAGACAAGAATCCCATGTCCAGTGTCATATCCGCCTCATCTACCACAAAAGTATGGGCCTTATGAATAGCCAGATCACCAGATGCAACCAGGTCATAAATCCGGCCTGGAGTTCCAATCACGATATGTGGTTGTTTGACCTGGAGTTTTTCAATCTGACGGCTTTTATCCGTTCCTCCAACATAATTTACAATCCGAATTTCTTTTTCAGAATGACTAGCGATTTGACGAGCAGCTTGGTAAATTTGTGTTGCTAACTCCCGACTAGGAGCCGTGATGACCGCTTCAACTTGATCGTTGTCTTCATTTAACGTTTGAAAAATCGGCAAGAGGAATGTATGGGTTTTTCCAGATCCTGTCTTAGATTCCCCAACCAAATCATTCCCAGCTAAGACAATCGGAATTAGTTTTTCCTGTACTTCAGTTGCTTCTCTAAAATTGATTTCTTTCAGTGCCTCTTGAATATAAGACTTAAAATTAAACTCTGTAAATTTCATTTTCTCAGTTCCTTTCATGATCTCTATTATTATATCAGAAAAGCTGACTTCGTGCCTCTCTTATGAGTCATTTTTCCTAACCAACAAAGTCTCTCTGAGTCAGCAAAAAACGATGGGCAAGCCCACCGTCTTTTTTATAAGTAGAGAAGAACAAGAGTGATGACACTTGTTACCAAGGCAATGGACCACATAAAGGCATCCACTTTCCATTCTGACCAGTTTTGGCCATTTCCAGAAAGTCCACCCAATTCTAAATGATGGTGGAAAGGAGTCATTCTGAAAATCCGTCGCCCTTCCCCGTAGCGTTTCTTGGTCCATTTGAAATAGGTCACTTGTAGCATCACTGAACCTGTTTCAATAACATAGACCAGACCAATTAAGAGCAGCGTCCACTCCACATGCAAAGCCATTGACAAGGCTGCAAGCATCCCTCCAAGAGCTAGACTACCGACATCTCCCATAAAGATTTTAGCCGGCTTGTGGTTGAAGACAAAGAATCCGAGCAAAGCCCCAATCATACTCAAGGTTACAAAGAGAATATCCCATTTTCCTTGCATATAGGCAATAAAGGAATAGGCACTCAGGCTAATAGCAACGGAGATGCTGGCTAATCCATCAATTCCATCTGTTAAATTGACGGCATTTGAAAATCCAACCAACCAAAACAAAGCAAAGAGAATGTAGAAATGGCCCAAGTAAAGATCGTAACCAAAGACATTTAAAAGGCTTCCTGCACCGTGGCGTTCAGAAAAAATATAGAAGATGATTCCACCAACAAGTTGAAGGGCCAATTTTTGTTTTGGATTGAGACCTTCATTAATCTTACGAAAGACTTTTAAAAAGTCATCCAAAAATCCAACAATTCCATATAGAATCAAGATAAATAGAATCAGTTGAACAGGGCGCGTGAAATTTCCAGTCAATACGGTAACGACAAAACTAACTAGAACGGCTGTAATGAGAAATACAACTCCACCCATTGTCGGAGTGCCAGCTTTCGCTTTGTGTTGTTTCACATCTTCGTGCATTTGTTGCCCGGAAATATGAGCACGATGGTAAAATCGAATAAAGGCTGGAATAGCAGCCACTGTTAATAGAAACGATACAAGGATCGTAGCAATATACATCTTAGTCTCCTAATGTTAACGTAATCTTTTTAGTTTTATTGAGTGAGGTGTTCATTTTGACACTTTGTTTGGTTACTTTCTTTCCACTACCTTTATAGGTAATCTCAATTCCAGTCCATTCTCCAAAGATGTCCGCATTTTTCTTTGTCCAACCATACATATCTGGAACCGCATCAAAGTCTTCTGTCAATAACAATACTTGCTGATTGGCTTTGACTTTAGAGCCTACATCCACAGACATCTTGCGGATATTTTTCCCGGTTCCTAGGACAATTGGCTGCACCAAATTGCGACGCAATTCCTCTGAATAAGCGCCTGGGCTCAGATTTTGTTTCAGATTCAACTCCTTAGAGAGAGTTTCTACTGAAGGGATTTTGTAGGTCGTTTCTTTGGTCACATCATCCAAAGTTGGTGCCTCTGATGTCAAATGCAATTCGTCTTTTAAAGCAACTGCATCTTCCAAAATAGGATTGACCAGCTCTTCCCAGCTGGTGAATGAGAATTTCACTTCTGGTTGTTGGACCGTCACATACATGATGAATTCAGGATCTTCTGCAGGTGTCATGGCTACAACCGAGTAGATATAATCATTTTCTCCTTGCAAGTATCCTTGATCTGTCGCCATTTGGGCAGTCCCTGATTTCACCGCAACGTTTTGACCGGGTACCTGAATGATGGGTCCATCACTGTACAAGGTTCCATACTCTGGATCTGTTCCGACGGTGATCATATAGTTCCGTGTCTGTTGTGCAGCTGATCCTGAAACTGGTTTTCCAACAACTTCTTTTTTTGATTTGCGGGCTGTGTCTGATTTTTTATCGTAAATAGCACTAATAAACTTCGGCTCCAACATTTGTCCATCATTAGCGATGGCACTAAAGGCCCGTAACATTTGGGTTTGACTGACGGAAATCCCTTGACCGAAGGAAGACATGGCCTGACTGACATAGTTATCCCCTGGAAGACCCCCGTAAGCTTCATTTCCCATTCCAAAACGGGTCGGAAGACCGAATTTAAAGCGGGTTAGGTAGTCCATCCAGACAGCATTTCCCATCTTTTGCTCCAAGCGGGTCATCCCCACGTTACTTGAGTAAGCAAAGCCTTGTGCGATATTCATATAGCGACCTTCAGACAGTCCCATATTGACATCCCAGTCACGGATCGTCGCATCTTTTACTTGTAGTTCGTTACTGTAGTATACTTCATTATAGGCTGGGAAGGTTCCATGATCAATCGCCGAAGCTAATAACATGACCTTCATCGTTGAACCCGGTTCATATTGATCTTGATAAAGGATGGTATTCCAGGTTTTCAAGTTTTTCAGATCCAACCCTTGTTTGGTATCCGCATTATAGGATGGACGTTGCGTTGTCGCCAGGATTTCTCCAGTTTTTGCACTCACAAGAGTCGCACTAACATACTTTCCTTTTACTTTTTCTTGGAAAACATCCATTCGCGTCTCAAGGTAGGTTTGTAATTCTGCTGAAATGGTCGTATAGACATCTTTTCCATCTTCTGTTTTGACAGAAACCTTATCTGAACCAGGAACGATATTCCCGTTTCGGTCTTTGTCATAGGTGATAACCCCATTTTGACCAGCGAGAATACGATCGAGGGATTTCTCCATCCCTGATTGCCCCTTCAGGGTTTTATTCCCCTCTTTATCTTCTTGAAGAGAGGCCTGACCTATAAATTGAGAGGCAAAAACCCCATTTTTATAGCTCCGATTTGGACTAGTTGTAAAGGCAACCCCTTCAATCTTCGCCGCTTCCATGGCCTCACGGATGGCCGTCATATTGCTATAAGTTATGCCGTTTCCGTTCGAGCCAAAAGAAACTTGTTTCAATTTCTTTTGCGACAACTGTTGAATGACGTAATCCTCATCCATCCCTAAGTACTGCTTAAAGATTTCTGCTACTTTTTTAAATTGGCTCTCTTCTACATAGAGGATTTTCCCAGTTGCTGATTTGTACTTTTTATCAATAATAGCATAAACGTTATAGGTCGTCGCATCTTCAGCAATTACTGCTCCATTTCGGTCGTAGATCGTTCCACGTTTTGCAGGAACAATGACCGTCTGCTCATGGACTTTCTTGGCTTGATCCGATAAGGTCACACCAAATTTTTTGTCAGTCCCAATGATCATTGCAAAATTAATCAGAAAGAGAAAAAAGAGGAAAATCGCCAGTACACTGAGATTTTTCCCAACTTGTTTTCGATTCTGATCCGGCAAGCGACGTTTCTTTATCGAATACCCGATCAAAAATTTTTTGAATTTATTCATCACTACTTGCACTCACTGTTTTTCGATTTTCTTTTTGCAGCTTCATTCCTTGGGAGCTAGCCAACTGTGATAAGCGGTCATAACGTGTTAATTCATTGACCTCTTGACGAACATCTGCCAATTCCGTCTTTTTGGCTTCTAGTTCCGTATTCAAATCAGTCAATTCACTTTGAACTTGTAAAATCCGTGTCTGCATAAAGACGATACTAATGGCTAAAATAACAGCTGTTAGGACAATCGACCCATAAAAAGCCTTTTCTACTCTAGAGAAACGGCGAAAGCGGTCTTGCAGTATCTGTGTTCTTGTTCTCTCATCTCTTGCTGCCATATCAATTCCTCTTACTTGTGTATTTTTCGAGCAACCCGTAGTTTTGCTGAATGGGATCGATTATTATCCTCAAGCTCTTCATCACTTGGCAAAATAGGTTTCCGGTTAACCAACTCCATCTTTGGTTTCAAATCATCTGGAATAAAGGGAAGTCCCTTTGGAACCTCAACCGTCGAAGCTTCTTTAAACAATTGTTTGGTCAATCGATCCTCTAACGAATGAAAGGTAATCACAGAAATACGACCATCGAGGGCCAACAAATCCATGGCTTGCTGAATCGATTCATCTGCTGCTCCCAATTCATCATTGACTTCGATACGAATGGCTTGGAAAATCTGTTTAGCAGGATGGCCCTTTTTCTTGAGCTCCTTAGCTGGTTTAGCAGATTTAATAATCTCTGCTAATTCAGTCGTTGTTTCAATCGGTTTAATTGCTCGTGCTTGCTCAATTTTCCGCGCAATTTGCTTGGAAAATTTGTCCTCTCCATATTTGAAAAAAATACGGACTAGATCATGGTAATCGTAGTTATTTACAACCTCATAGGCCGTCAAAGAAGCTTCTTGATTCATCCGCATGTCCAGTGGCGCATCTTTCTTGTAAGAAAATCCGCGTTCCCGTTCATCTAACTGAGGACTAGAGACACCTAGGTCATAACAGATTCCATCAATTTCAGTCACACCCAATTCGTTTAGACGTTCCTTCAAATGACGAAAGTTATCCTTAATGAAGGTCACCATGCCTTTCTCGATGAATGGAGCTAAACGAATCTTAGCATTCTCAATTGCATGCTGATCTTGGTCAAAGGCATAAAGATGGCCCGATTCATTTAATTTTGTTAACAAATATTCGCTGTGGCCTGCCCCACCCAATGTGGCGTCTACATAGATCCCATCTGGCTTAACATCCAGCATATCGATCGTTTCATGAAGCAAAACCGTTACATGATGAAATTCTTTACTCATATCTTTACTATTTTACCACAAATGGGACCAAGATGCACTCCTGAAAGAAAATTCACTAACTAACCCTATCGGACCTTTTCAGATCCTACAAAATACTTAGAAAGGCTTGATTTCATTTGTTTCCTCTAGAATTTATGATACAATATTCTTATGAAAATAAGAAAACAGATTCTCATCCCACTTTTATTGGTCGATGCTATCGCTCTCTACTTTTTTCTAACCACTATTGAGGCTTGGATTTTTTGGCTTGCTGCCCTGATCCTAGTCGGTTCACTTTGGTGGTTCAAAAAAGCCATTCAAGGACAAAAAACAGAGATGGAAGAAAAATAATTTCTTCCATCTCTGTTTTTCTTTTAATCACTCCAAGAAATTTCTTAAAAAAAGCAAACTAGCTCTGAAATAAAAACTCACCTAAGGGTGAGTTTTGCGGTTTATTTACTATGTTTCCAATTGCTGTAAATCCCAAAAAGAATGATCCAGATGGTTGCTCCAATCGCTCCAATGTATGTTGATTCTTGCAAGAAGAGACAAACGAATACAAAGAGGAAGAAAACAATGGTCAATGGATTCAACACTTTATAGGCTGGCATGACAAAACCATCTGGCATAAATTCTTTCGATTTACGGTACTTAAGATGGGCAAGCATGGTCAAAATGTAAATAGCAATGTAGACACCAGAAGAAGAGGCCGTAATCAAGGCAAAGGCATCTGAGACACCTGGCAAGACATTGATAAAGGCAGAAACAGCAACCACAATCGCAGAAAAAATAATCGCGCGACTTGGAATCCCCATACGAGATAAGCTATTCAGTTTCAAACGATTCATCACTTTGCTGTTTGGTGTTTCTTTTGCAATCTGGTACAAGTGACGCCCTGTTGAATAGAGGGTGGAATTCAAGGAAGATGCAGCAGCTGTCAGTACAACAAAATTAATCAATCCTGCTGCCCACTTGATTCCAACCATCTGAAAGACCGTTACAAATGGTGATTTATTGACGGGAAGCTGTTGCCAAGGGAAAATAGCCATAATCGCCAACAAAGCCCCTACATAAAAGATTACAATTCGGATTGGAATTTCTTTAATGGCTTTTGGCAATACTTGGCGGGGATTAGCTGTTTCAGAAGTAGTAATTCCAACAAACTCGATCGCTTGATAAGCAAAGAAGACCATTTGGAAGGCCATGACGAACTTGACCCAACCATTTGGAAACATTTGAAAACCACTGGTAATATTGGTTAAGCTAGCGTGTCCAGCTGGTGTTTCAAAATTCGTCGTCACCATAAAGATTCCTGTTGCGATCAAGGCTAAAATCGTGACAATCTTGATCATTCCAAACCAGAATTCAACCTCTCCAAAAACCTTCACAGCGATCAAGTTTACACAACTTAAGAGCGCTAAAAAGATAATTTGAATCTGCCAGGCTGGCCAATTTGGAAACCAAAGCTGGACATAGTTGGAAACAGCGGTGATCTCTGCCATTCCCAAAAATACCAAGGAGACCCAATAGGACCATCCTGAAAAATAACCCCAACCTTTTCCTATATACTTGGTGATAAAGTTGATAAAGGTGTGTTGATCAGGGTCCATATAGAGCATTTCTCCGATTGCCCGCATCATCAAGTACATGAAGGCGCCAGTCAGCATATAGACTAAAATAATAGAGGGCCCTGTCAAAGAAAGGGAACGACCGGCTCCAAGAAAGAGTCCTGTCCCGATGGTTCCTGCAATAGCGATCAGCTGAACATGCCGATTTTGCAGACCACGAACCATCCCATTTTCGGTTTCTTGACTAGGATGATGTTTTTTTGACATATGATTACTCCAATTCTTTTTCTGTACATTTTCAGAAAAGTATACTTCAAATTTTCATACAATCTACTATACCATGTTTTTAAAAATTGGTCAATCCAGTCCAGAATATTCTGAATTTTATAGATTAAAAAGAGTGCTGAAATCTCTTCCAGCACTCTTTTGCTTATGAATTAGGGTCATCGAGACTACGGCCATGCAAACCTTTTTCACGTTGCACTTGGCGTAGTTTCTCAGGGGTTACATCATTTCCATCTTCATCCACAATTTTGATACCTTCAATGTGGTGACGAACCGAACGACGATAACCTTCAATGTATTCTTCACGAAGTTTTGCTTGTTCCACTGTTTCTTCTGGAGTCAAACCTTCTGTTTTTTTCTTTTTAGCAAGCTCATTGATCCGAGCGATTTTTTCAGGTGTCATAATAAAACCTACTTTCTACCTGTCATCAGGTACTTATTTTGTGTTCAATTGGTTGAAGGCTGCAACAGCATTAGCTTTCGCTACAAGGCCTGCAAGAAGGGCCAAACGGTTGTTTTTAACAGCCTCATCTTCTGCCATAACCATAGTATTGTCAAAGAAAGCATCAATGACTGGGCTAAGAGCAAAGAGTTGAGCCAATTTGTCGCTAGCTGAACCAGTCAATTCAAGATCTTCAATTGCTTTAGCAAGGGCTTTTTCTTGATCGTTTTCAAAGAGACTGGCATCGACTGCTACTGAAGCATCTGCTTTTTCTGCCAAGTTAAAGGCACGAGAGAGGGACTCAACAGCTGCCTTGTAACCATCGGTCTTCGCAGCTTCTGAAAGAGCTTCAGCTGCTTCCAGCATATCAGCCACGACAAAGTTTGAACCAGCAAGAACAGCATCTTTGATGTCTTTTGGTGTGCGTCCCATCATCTTGTCCACACGCGCTTTGATGAAGTTGATGACTTCTGCTTGATTGTCATAAGAAAGACTATCAAATGAAAGGGTGTAAAGGCTGTCGATCAACTCATCCATAGGAATGTGCCAACCAAAAGCATCCAAGATACGAACAATCCCTTGCGTTGCACGACGAAGTGCATAAGGGTCATTAGAACCTGATGGAATCAAGCCAACTGAGAAGAAGGAAAGGAGGGTATCCAGTTTATCTGCAAGGGCAAGGATGGCACCAACCTTAGTCTCTGGAATGGCTCCGTCTGCTGAATCAGGAAGGTAATGCTCACGGATAGCTGTCGCTACTGCCGCATCTTCACCAGCAAGGAGGGCGTATTTTTCACCCATGATTCCTTGCAATTCATCGAACTCTCCGACCATACCCGTCAAGAGGTCAAATTTGTAGATTTCAGCTGCACGAGCGACGGCTGCCGTTTCTTCAGCAGTCAAACCAGCTTGCTCAGCTAGTGACGCTGCAATAACACCCGCACGTGCCATGTGTTCTGAAAGAGAACCAATTTTTTCATGGAAGGTCACGTTAGCCAATTTAGCAACGAGGTCTTCAATCTTAAGTTTTTGGTCTTCACGCCAGAAGAATTCACCATCTTCAAGACGCGCCACCAAGACTTTTTCATTTCCTCGGATAACATTTTCCAAGTGCTCAGCGTTCCCATTACGGACGGAGATGAAGTTTGGTTTCAGCTTACCATCAAGGTCGCGTACAACAAAGTACCGTTGGTGTGTTTCCATTGAGGTCACCAAGACTTCTTCTGGAACGTCCAAATATTTAGTGTCAAAACTTCCCATAAAGGCAGTTGGGTATTCGACCAAGTTCAAGACTTCATTCAAAAGTCCTTCTTCGATTTGAACTTGAACACCTTGTTCTGCTTCGATGGCCTTGATTTGCTCGCGAATCATATTTTCACGTTCTTTGCTATCCGCAATCACGTAAACGGTACGAAGGTCTTCTTCATAAGAATCCGCATTGGTAATTTCCACTTCATGTCCAAGGAAACGGTGTCCACGACTCACACGACCTGACTTGATATCCAAGAAATCAAGGTCAAGCGCTTCGTCGCCCAAAAGAACTGTCAAGGTGTGAACTGGGCGAATGTATTCAAATGTGTTGTTAGCCCAGTGCATGCTAACAGGGAAGGTCATTGAAGCAAGCACTTCTGGAAGGCCAGCCAAGACTTCTTTGGCAGGTTTTCCAGCTTCGTGCTTCGTAACATAAACGTACTCTTCCCCTTTGACTTCACGGAATTCGATATCGTCAACCGTCAAACCTTTCCCACGGACGAATCCTTGAGCCGCTTTTGAGAAGTTTCCATCTGCATCCAAGGCGATTTTCTTAGAAGGTCCTTTAAAATCTTCGGTCAAATCTGTTTGTTGATCCGCCAAACCAATCACACGGACAGCCAAACGGCGGGGCGTTGAGAAGGTTTGAATGCTTTCGTATGAAAGACGGTTGTCATCCAAGAAGGCTGCCATTTTCTCACCCAGTTGTTTTTCACTTGGTGTGACAACGTAGGCTGGCAACTCTTCAAGTCCTAGTTCTACTAATAAGTTTTTTGTCATGTTTTTTCTCCGAAAAATATCTTTTTTTTCCAGTTTGCCTTATGTGATTGGCACGCAAGCAACCGACTTCGTCGTTTCATTGCTAAAATTGGAGCCTAAGGTCTCCAATTTTGCCTGGTATCGTTAGTTTCTCTAACGATACCTTTATCACTGCGGCAACTGGTTCTGTAGGATTGCTCTATCAGTCAATCCCATCTAATACGCTCTTTTTATTCTTCCTCTTCTGCTAGGAGTTTGGCGCGTGTGGCTTCGTCAAGAAGTGGGTAACCAAGTTTTTTACGTTCTGCAACGAAGGTTTTGGCTACGACACGGGCCAAGTTACGGATACGGGCAATGTAACCGGCACGTTCTGTAACAGAAACAGCGCCACGAGCATCTAGCAAGTTAAAAGTATGTGAACATTTCAAAACGTAATCATAAGCAGGGTGAACAAGACCCAATTCCAAAGCACGTCCTGCTTCTTTTTCAAATTTTTCGAAGTTTTCAAGAAGCATATCTTGGTCAGAAACTTCAAAGCTGTATTTTGAGTGTTCATATTCTGGTTGAAGGAAGATTTCTCCGTATTTAACGCCTGGAGCCCACTCAATATCGTAAACAGAATCTACTTCTTGGATGTAAGAAGCCAAACGTTCCAATCCGTAAGTGACCTCAGAAGTTACCGGACCAGTTGCCAATCCACCAACTTGTTGGAAGTAGGTGAACTGAGTGATTTCCATACCGTCAAGCCAAACTTCCCAACCAAGACCAGCTGAACCAGTTGATGGGTTTTCCCAGTTATCTTCAACGAAACGAATATCATGTTCCAAAGGATTGATCCCCAATTTTTCCAATGACTCAAGGTAGAGCTCTTGGATATTTGATGGAGAAGGTTTCATAACCACTTGGAATTGGTGGTGTTGATAGAGACGATTTGGGTTTTCCCCGTAACGACCATCAGCTGGACGACGAGATGGCTCTACATAAGCCGCATTCCATGGTTCAGGCCCAATGGCACGAAGGAAGGTGTAAGGACTCATGGTTCCTGCACCCTTTTCATTATCATAAGCCTGCATGAGCATACAACCCTGGTCGTTCCAGTATTGTTGCAAAGTAAGGATAATTTCCTGGAAAGTTAGTTTTTTAGACATTATTTACTCCTTTAATTTATATTATCTTTTTAGGTTTATTTATCAAGCAACCAAGAAAAAGCTGAATCCTGAAAAATATGACGTTTGGGAACAGTTTGTAAATTCTGATCGCATTCATCTATTGTACCTAATTTCAAAGCACAGACTTCTGGTATATTTTCTTGAACAGTGAAAATTTGACTATGACAGTTCTGGCAGTAATAACGCTGTTTTCCTGGAGAAGAACTATACGTAACAAACTTTTCTTTTCCATGCAATACTAGATTTTTACTGCTAACTTTAGCATTAACTGTATAGGCAGACGCAGTTGCTTTCCGACAGAATGAACAGTGGCAAAAAACTAATTCAGATAATTCCTCATCTAGAGTGTAAGTCACTGCTTTACATAAACAAGATCCTTTAAGCATTGTACTCCTTTCTACTTAGGTATTAGACGAATTCAAAAAGAACCGAATTTCAACACCCAAGCCTTGCGACTAGGGGCGTCAGAAACGCGGTTCCACCCTAATTTATTACTTCATTTTATCTGTTTGTCTTCAGCTCTTTGCTGAGAGAAAGCGCCACTTGCTTACTTTGCTCTACTTGGCTTTCACTATCCCAAGCTCGCTAGAAAAACGCCATAAGCCCTTCTTTCTTGTCAGTATTATAGCAGAAATAGAGAAACTTGTAAAATAAAATTCTAGTCCTTCTCACTGATTCCCATTTCCTGACGAACATGCGCATGGGAATCTTCATGGAGAATATCATTATCAAGAATTGAGGCTTCTCTAAGTTCTTCGGCCTTTTTCTTGTCCTGATGGGTTAAGTCTTGATTGGGATCATAAGCTTTCTCGACGATAGACAAGAGATGATTTCGAATTTCCTTTTCCTTACGAATTTTAGCTTTTTTGCGGTAGCTAGCTACAACTAGCACGACCAACATCAGCATTCCCAAATAACCGATAATAGGATACATAACCGCTACCAATTGACGGAAGCCCATGAAGGAAATAGCAAAACCAGCAAGGGCAAATGCAGCCACAAAGAACTTGAATCGTTTATCACTACCCGCTGAGAAGCGTTTCCCAAGGGCATAGTAAAGACTAAAGACGGTATTGAAAATCAAGCCAAAAATCACTAAGGCGTAGAGTGTCGCAAAGATAGGGTTCACTTCCTTGGCAATAGCCAACATAGGAACATCTGAGCTAGCAATCTTATCACTGTTAGCAAAGAGAATCAAGGTCGTGACGAAGAAAATCACACCAACCATAAATCCTCCCCAGGCTCCACTCTTTTCAGCTTCATTAATTTTGAGAATAGAGCCTCCCATCACAAAGGCCATCGCTATAGCCGACATGACACAAACAGCAAAATAATTGATCACAGACATCCAAACACTTGGGAAGGGAGATTGAATGGTTTGCGACACCTTATCCATCTCAGCAAAGTCCCAGTGACGCCCTAGAACATTGGTCACGAATATCATAGCAATCATAACCAAAATCATGGGGGTAAAAACTCCAATAACACCGATGATTTTTTTGAAATCTAGGAAACTCACAAAGATAGTCAGAGCTGTACACAGGAAGGCACCTACCCAAATCGGAAAGCCGAACTGTTGGTTTAGGTTAGCCCCTGCACCAGCTGTCATCACAAAACCAAACAGGAAACAAGTGATAATCAAAGCGATATCCAAAATACGGTAAATCACAGGATGACTGATTTCTGCCAGGACTACTGAATGATCATCTGAACGGTAATAACTTCCCAGAGCAATCATGAGTCGCCCAAAGCCAACATGCAAAATCCCTAGAACTATAACACCTATCAGTCCCCAAGCTCCAAAACTAACAAAATACTGTAAGAGGTCCTGCCCTGAAGATACCCCTGCACCAATCATTACACCGACGTAGGCCAGGGCAATGCTCCAAATACGTTTTGACATATTACCTCCTGTAAAATATAAAGTATTTCTATTTTACACTACTCTGACACCTTTGTAAAAATCAATTAAAAACAGCACCTTCATAAGAAAGTGCTACTTATACTCTTATTTTTCCCAACCTTTTCGTCCATCAATATAGGTTGCTTGCAAGTCCAAGGAGTCATCTAAGACGATAAAATCAGCTGGTAGACCTGCTTTTAGGCTTCCACAAGTATTTTCAAGACCAACAGATTTAGCTGGAACATGACTCGCCATTTGTAAAGCTTGAGCAACCGTCACAAGTCCCCAATCAACGACGTGCTTGACACCATCTTTAAGTTGTAGGATAGAACCAGCCAGGTTACCACCTTCTTTGAGGCGGGCAGTACCATTTTCAACAATAACAGGAAGTTCGCCTAACATATAGTCGCCATCTGGACAACCTCCCGCTGACATACAGTCTGTAATAAGGGCAACTCCTTGAGGAGTCTTTTGCTTGATAAGAACCTTACAAGCTGCAGGAACCACATGATGACCATCTGCAATCAACTCACCAATCGTTTCTGGACTATCGAAGGCTGCTCCAACCATTCCAGGTTCACGATGCGTAAACCCACGCATACCGTTGTAGACGTGAACCCAAACAGATGCCCCAGCTTCCACAGCCGCTACAGCTTCCTCGTAAGTAGCATTGGAATGGCCTAGAGCGATTGTCACACCTTGCCCAGTCGCTTCTTTGATAAATTCAACTACTCCCTCACGTTCAGGAGCCAAGGCCAGCTTGATTAATTTGCCTTGAGCCGCCTCTTGCCAGGCTTGCAACTGTTCTATACTTGGATTGCCCATGTATTTCGGATTTTGAGCTCCCTTATAGGTTTCAGTGAAATAAGGTCCTTCAAAGAAGAGCCCCTGAATTTTAGCACCAGGCTCCTTACCAGCCGTCTCTGCTGTTGTCTGACAGATAGCTTTTAACTCTTCAAATGGCGCTGTCAATGCTGTCGGTAAGAAAGAAGTCACACCTGCCGAAAGCAAGGCTTGACTCATGCCAAGAAGACTTTCCTCAGAATTATCCATGACATCATAACCCGCAAATCCATGAATATGAGTATCTACAAGACCCGGAGCAATCTGATAATCACTGTAATCCAGTACTTCTGCACCTTCTGGTACCTTTTCCGACCAGTCACCGAAACGACCATCCACAACCGCTAGGTAGCCCCCTTCCTTGATTTTATTCTCAAAGTAAAAACGTTTGGCTGAAATATAATAGGTCATAGGACCACCTCTCATCATTTTTCTATATTCTTAATACGCTTTCATTATATCAAAAAAGCCGAGAAATTTTCTCGACTTTTTAGCTTAAATAACACTTTCTGTAACCTTCTCAACAAGGTTGATGGCATGGTCTGCAATACGTGTGTAATGTGAGAGGTAATCAACATAGTTGATACCTGCCTGCGCAGTACATTCACCATTATTAAGACGTTTGGTATGAATCTTACGCAATTGTTTTTCAAGTTTTTTCAACTCTTCATGACGAAGGATAACTTGACCTGCAAGCACTTTGTCATCATCCACAACAACACGAATACTATCAAGAACAATACGGTGCGTGCGATTATAAACATCCCCAAGCTCGGTCTTAGCAGTCTCAGAGAATTCAATCCCCTTATTATGAATATGTTGTGAAAGGTTGGCACTTGCAACTGCTAGGTCACCAATACGCTCCAAGTCACGAACAGAATCTAAAACACTTGCCAAAATTTCGTTTTCAGAAACACTAAGCGATTCGTTAGAGATGTCAATCAAGTAGGTTGTCAACTCTTCGTCAATACTATTAACAGCTGTTTCATACTTCTCAACCTTGTCAAAGTATTTCTCATCACCTTTATCAAAGAAAGCGTATGAAGCCTCCAAAGATTGAATGGCATATGACGCTAAGTGAACCAACTCTTTCTTAGCATTACCAAGGGCAATGGCTGGCGCTTGTGTGATAAGCAAACGATCCAAGTAAAGCGCTTCGTACTTGTTAACTTCATCCTCACCAGGAATAATCTTAGTTACAAGATAAGCAAGAAGCCCAATGAATGGGAATTGCACGATAGTATTTGCAATATTGAAGGTACCATGGGCAAAGGCAATAGTCATCTCTGGTGTCAAACCAAGCATAGACTTAAACCATTGAATCAGAGCTGTAAATGGTACCAGGAGAACCAAACACAAGACCGTTCCAATAACGTTGAACAGTACGTGAGCCCCTGCCACACGTTTAGCTGCAATGTTAGAACCAAGAGCCGCAAGAACCGCTGTAATAGTTGTTCCGATATTGTCCCCAAAGAGGATTGGAAGAGCCCCTTGTAGGTCAAGCAAACCACCTGAATAAAGGCTCTGAAGAATACCAATGGTAGCTGCCGAAGACTGAATCAACATGGTCAAACCAGAACCAATGATAACTCCCATGATTGGGCGGTCACCTAAAGTTGCCAGGTAATCTTTAAAGGCTGTTACTGACTTCAAAGGTTCTACCGCATCTCCCATCAGGTTAAGGGCAAAGAAAATCCCCCCAACACCAAACAAGATACGTCCTAGGTTATTGAGCTTCTTATTACTCGTAAAGAAGAGAAACGCCGCCCCTAGGAAAATCACTGGAAGAGCATAATCACCAAGCTTGAAACCAATCATGAAGGAGGTTACGGTTGTCCCGATATTCGCCCCCATGACAATACCAATAGCCTGACGAAGACTCAAGAGCCCTGCCGAAACCAGACCTACGACAATAACGGTTACCCCTGAACTCGACTGAATCAAGGCCGTCATGACAATGCCAATCAGAACACCTAAAAATGGGTTACTGGTGTACTTATCGATGTAAAAGCGTAGTTTATCTCCGGCCGCTTGTTGAAGACCATCACCCATATACTTAATACTAAATAGGAAAAGTCCCAAACCACCGAGGAAAGAAAACGCAATATCCTGCCAATTTACTGACACATTTTTGTCCTCATTATATAAAATTTTCGGTAAGACCGACTCTTCTATTGTATCTATTTATTAAGGAATAAACAAGACTTTTCCCCAAAATAATAAAAAGATCAGATACTCATATCAGAAAGCCATCAATACCCGTCTCGAGTATGCTGCGTTTTTATCTGATACTTGTCACCAGATTTCAAGCAAAACCAGTCAGAAAAACATTACTAGCAGTGTTTGGAGATTTTCATAAATGGAACCCTAGCGTAGCAATACCATCATCCGTTGGGAGATGATTTTTTTAGTTGTTCCTTCATCTTTTGTGACCTCAAAATAACGGATAGATATTATCGAAATAAATCCTTCTTTCTTGTGATATAATAAAGGAAAAAATTGGAAGTTGCATCATGACAATCTACCTTCTAGCACAAGTATTCTCAGCCATTGGAGCCCTCTGTGTTGCCATATCCTCTTTTGCAAAATCAAAAAATAAGATGCTCGCCTGGCAAATTACCGACTACATTTTCACTGCCACTGCTAACCTCTTATTGGGTGGCTATACCGGTGCCTTAACCATTAGTATTTCCATTATTAGAAATCGTTTGATGATCAAAAAGAAAATGACCAAGACTATCTTGACCATCCTCATCATTCTTCAAATCATCGTAGGATCTTATCTCAATCAACTTGGGGTTATTGGCTATTTGCCAATCATCTCTTCAGTTTCCTATAGCCTAGCTATTGCTGCCACACCAAACCTTCAGTGGCTTCGCTGGGTCATTATTGAGAATATGTTACTCTGGCTAATTTACGATTTGACCATTCAGGCTTACCCAGCTGCCATCACTGATGTCACTATCACACTTACTACTCTCATTGCCATTATCAGAAATCGAAAAACCTTTAGCAAACAATAAAGCTAAAGGTCTTTTTCTTATAGAGCCCAAGTACGAATGGCGTGTGCCACACCTGCCTCGTCATTTGTCAAAGTCACATACTTACACAAAGCCTTAATGTCGTCACTCGCATTACCCATGGCAACGCTTTGACCGACGAATTGAAGCATTTCAAGGTCATTAGCAGCATCTCCCAAAGCCATGATTTGGTCCGGGGTAATGTTAAGCTTTTCCGCTAAATGTTTAAGCCCGCTAGCCTTAGTTGCCCCCTGTGGCATGATTTCAAAGATATAGTCTTGACTACGAACTGTGCTATAGCTCTGATTAAGTCTATCTTGCACAGCATTTTGGAAGGCATCCAAAGGTTCAGAATCAGCCATATACATAGCTTGGAAAATCACTTGCCCTTCCGCAAAGATTTCTTCCAAACTCCTAGCTTTCGCTTCTGTGAAAACAGTCCCAGCATCATAAGCTACTAGCTCAGGTACCTCATCGCCCACAACATAGTATGTTTTTTCACCAGTAAAGGTTAGAGCCACCTCTGGGAAGTCTTCACAAGCCTGCAAGAGCTCTTCCATTTCAGAGCGAGATAAGCTTTCAGATTGAAGCAAGGTCCAATTTTTAGTTTCATAAGTTGAACAACCATTGTTCATGATAATATACTCTTCTTCACTAAGACCCAATTTTTCAAAATGGGGAACAATGCCTGAACGTGGGCGACCCGTACAAAGGACAATCTTAATACCTGCTGCAGCCGCCTCTTGAATAGCCTTGATGTTCTCTTCAGGTATCTCTTTTTGGCTATTTAAGAGGGTCCCGTCCATGTCAATTGCAATCAATTTAATCATACTATCTAACCTTCTCTCTTTCAAGGGAGTGCAAAAATCCATCGGGGTGTGCAACTCAATTCCTAATGTAACCACCTCCATTATAACACATAAAAATCAAAAAAAGACGTGACGAATCGACACATCATGTTGTCTATAAACCATTCCGTAGGGGGCCAATTGATATTATAAATAGAAGCCCTTTTCTACACTTTCCTGAACCAACTCTTCAGTCAGTTTCCATAACTCTTTGGACTCACTTTTTATAAATTTTTTCTTTTCTAATACCATCTCTGAACGGATATGATCGGGATTATAATTTACTTCTGACACTTCCAAGTGATTGATCAGTGGTACCAATGCGTCAATCACTCTTGCATATCTTGCCTCAGGACTCTGTCCTTTTTCAAACTCCAACCACAAATTTTTCATATTCAAATAGGTTGCTTCTGGAAGGAGACCCATTGTTTTTTCTATAGATGCGAGCTCTCTATCATGAGAGTGACGCTTTTTTTCATCATCAAACACCCAAGTATCTCCGGCATAAATCTCACCTAAATCATGAATCAGTAACAAAGACATGGTCTTTTCCATATTCAATTTTTCAGGATAATAATCTTGAAGAACCATCGCAGCTATCGCACCCTGCCAAGAATGCTCAGCACTATTTTCAAGCCGTCCATCAAGGGTTCTATTAAACCTTGTTACCGACTTTAATTTCTCGATTTTTTCAATAAATTCAACTGTTTTATCTAAATCACTCATTGTCGCTCTCACCTTCCTAATAAGTATCATAAATAGTTAACTGATATTGTTCTATGATGCTGTTCAATTTATCCCCATAGGTTATGTCGGTAGCATAAACACCTGTTAGGGCTGCCGTCGCATCTTTATAACTCTTTGTCTGGGAACGGTGCACTCCTACATAGTAGCTACCCTCAAGAAACTCCACATAGTCCTGTAAAGAATTTTCCACAGAACCATAGGAACGAAAGGCAGCATCGATATGGTAGGGATTTCCCTTACCATCATCCTCCCAGGTCGGTAAGGTTACACTTTGACCATTGTATTTTCCTTTAATTCCAAAGAAATTGTAAGATGGCTTCTGACTCAAACTTGATTGGCCAGAATCAGATTCTAGAATAGCCTGAGCTATCATGACAGATGCATAAAGATCATTTCTAGCTGCCAAATAGCGCGATGTCTCGCCAATCTCGGCAATAAAAGCAACCGTCGTCTCATCTGTAGGCGTCATATTTTTTTCCATAGTCAACCTTGGAAAATTTAAACTAGCTAGGAGGCCCAATAGGGCAAATAGGCCAATAAAAATCAGACTCCACTTTTGGAAAAATTTAGGAAAAAGCAAGAAAGACTTCTTTTTATTTTTAGTTTTCTTAGGTCTAGCTTTCGACTTAGTTTTCTTTTTTCCTTTCGCCAATCGGTCACCCCCTCAATCATACTAACTCCTCTAAGTATATCAAAATTCACTAAAAAA
>OGJJ01000611.1_pt1 | contig 31388 bp, 33 predicted proteins | sample 1572081 | NCBI WGS metagenome assembly OGJJ01 (sample SAMEA2582122, study PRJEB24529) | metagenome | biome: Human gut stool | place: China | collected 2011
TCGCAGGGGTCGCCCATCCAAGGCGGAAAAAGCGAATGCTGACAAGCCTAAGCCATCCAACCGAAACAAGCAATAAAGTGCGTGCTTTTCATTTTATTTATGCCGATCATTCTTGGGAGACAGTAGAAAAATTTCCATTGTTATTGACATGATGTGCGTTACAGAGTAAAGTATTCATCAAGACTGATTCGCAATAAAGAATATCATGGTCGTTCCATGATCGAGGTCGTTATGATAAAAGGAAATGTAAAAATAGATCGCAAAAATCTCATCAGCATCCTGCAAAGCTGCCTTGTGCTGATTTTGGTGATCCTTGTCGCTCTGATGATGGTCGAGATCGGCAACCTGAAGGGCACGGCCCGCGTCATCAATTATGCCGGGCTGGTGCGCGGAGACACGCAGCGGGCGGTAAAGCTGGAGATCACAGGCACCCGAAACGATGAGTTGATCGCGTATTTAGACGATATCTTAAGCAATCTGACATCCGGAGAAGGGCACTACGAATTGGTAAAGCTCAAGGACGCGGCCTATCAGGAAAGGCTGGACAGCCAGCGTGCCTACTGGGAGCGGCTCAAGGCGGAGGTCGCGGCGGCCAGACAGCGTGGATATGAGAACACCCAAATCGTTGCCATGAGCGAGACCTATTTTGAAATGGCGGACGAAACGGTGTCTGCCGCGGAACACTATTCAGAAAAGATCGCCATGAAGATCCGCACTATTGAGATCCTCTCGGCACTGGATATGCTGTGCCTGGTGATCCTGATCATGCTCCAGACCGCCATGGCACTGAAAATGGCCCGAAAAAACCAACTGCTGGAGCAGAAGGCATACATCGACATCCATACCGGCCTGCCCAACAAGGGCTCCTGCGAGGAGCTTCTCAACAACAGGGAAATTCTCCGGGAGCCTACGGCCTGCGTCATATTTGACCTGAACAATCTGAAAACCGTCAACGATACGAGGGGTCATTCGGCGGGTGATCAACTGATCCTGAGCTTTGCCCGGCTTTTACGCCGGGTGATCCCGGAAAAGCATTTCGTGGGCAGATACGGCGGCGACGAATTTATGGCGGTCATTTACCATACGGACCGGCAGGAGGTGGAGGGCATACTGGACAGTCTGCGCAGGGAAGCCGACGCTGCAAACCGTGACGGCAATCAGCTTCCTCTCAGCTACGCCTACGGTTGGGCGATCTCCGCCGATTATGAAGGCTGCATCATGCAAACGCTGCTGGACAAGGCCGACTATTGCATGTACGAAAATAAGCGAGCCTACTACGCCACCCACGACCGGAGAGCGCCAAGGCCATAAGGCTCTTTTCAAACGAAAAACAGCAAGAACGAATTCGTCGCCACTATTGCGAAAAAAGCCTGGCCTGACGAAGAAAGGACAGGGAGGCGGCACTGAACGTCCACGTCGCAGTTGTGATGGAGGTACTGAAGGCTGGTGGCAGCGTGCAGTTCATCAGCTTCGTTAGCTTTGAGGTGAAGGGGTGCGCTGCCCGATCTGCCGGTTCGATGGTTGGCTGTACAGGAAACTCCCCAGCAGGTACTTTACGATGAACGCTGGGGCGAGGGGCGGACGACTATCTTCTTTGCTGCACAACTGCACCATTTTCTCATACACGGACGGTAGATCCAGCACTGCCTCACATTTCCGGAGGATGGTCTCCTGCTGCATTAGATACTCGATTAATCCGCCAAGCTGATCTGGCCATTGCTGTAACGATACATAGCTGCCCTCCAGGTACAAGGTTTTTGCTGGATTTTTTCCAGTTCTCTTGCTCCAATTATACCACAGATTGGCCTCTATGGATTGAAATATAAGGCTTTTTCTTTTATTCAGTGCATATTAAGTTAGGATGTGCAGTAGATGCTCCATTTTAGCGTTTATCTGGAGATTGCCAAAGGATAAATAGAAGCAGTATTATGATGAGCAGCTTGCCGCAGAAAAGCAGCGCACCGAGCGTGTGCCCAAGCGCATTCTGACCGAGGAAGAAATGTCGGCTCTGTCCGATCGGCTGATGCAGGTCACCAAGGGCATGACCATCACAGTGCGGTATTTCAAAGAGGATACCGCCCACCCGGAGATTCCCGCAGTGGGCAACTACATCACGCTGACCGGAAAAGCGGACCGCATCGACTCAGTGTTCCGCACCTTGCAGGTGGGCGAAACCGTAGTGCCCTTTGAAGATCTGGTTGAGATCAGTGGGGAAAGCATCATGGAGATTGACCAATATCTCGGCATTACAGAGGATTAAGCACAAAAAAGGCCACCAGCCGTTTTCCGGCTGGTGGTCTTGCTTACTTATGATGTATCGCCGGGAGCTGTTTGATTTTATTTCCGACTTTAGTTCGGACAGATTCGCTTGCTGGCTTCCATAAAAATTTACTGGAGTTTGGCAACAATTTCATCAGCGGACATACCGCTGGCAAGCAGCTTTTTTAATACGGATTCCGCTTCGGCCTTTTTGGATTCTTCTGCGGCCTTTTTTTCGGCTGCAACCTTTTTTGCCTCTGCTTTAGAAAGTTCCTTTACTGCAACCTTCAGCGCAGATTTTTTGCTTTTCAACTGCTCTTTCAGTACGCTGATGTTGTCAGACAGCGCAGCGATCTCGGTTTCAATTTGCTCCTTGGCAGCGGTCTTTTCAGCAATAATAGCTGCATAGTCAATCTTTGATTTCTTGGTACGCACTGCATTCTTGCCTCCTTTTTGTCTAGGCATAGTTGTCCCTCCATCTAGTATTGGAATTTAGCTAATATAAGTATATTCTTTCTGTCTTGAAATGGCAAGACTCTCTTATATCAGTTGAATGATGGTGTCTGAAAATCAGGGAAGAGTATTCGCATCAGGTACACAATACATCAAAAAGAGCGGAGTCTTTTGCATGGCTCCGCTCTTTTTGATGCGGTTAATAGTCAAAACGCTTAGCTAGTATAAGTTTACCGTTTTGAGACACATAGACATCATAATCATCGGTTCCCATGCTGGGGACAATTACAAGACCTTGATCTGTCACTCGTTCAATACTTCCATCCACAGCGCTGTAAGTTGGCTTTCCTTTATACGAACTGAGTGCTATCGTATAGCCACACGAACCGTAAACACTGCCGACATTGAACAATGCATATGTCTGTTTGCCAATCGTGAGATAGCTGTCTCTAAAATCGTTCTGGTCGATGCTTTTCGTGTTATATGGGTCACCAACCAGCGGAGTAGACTTGGTTATAACGGGGGTCACATTTCCGATGGGGTCAATGTAGTAAACTTCGATATAGTCCCACTGAGTATATTGACTGTTTTCCTCGCCACCAAAAGCATAGGCTTCTACTTTGCCATCACCATCGTAATCATTTACAAGGTATTTCCACCCGGAGCATCTTCTGGGAAGCGAAACATGGGACATAGCGCGTTCAAAAACAGAATCACCACCACCGGAGCCACTGCAAGCAGTCAGCAACGCAACGGTCAGAATAAGAATTGCAATACGTCTGATTGAGTTCGATTTTTTCATAAATTCCTCCTACATTTTATTGCTGAGTATGATAGACGAATCTATTATAACCGTACCGTTTAGGCGATATGGGGAGCCACCTTCTACGTTAAATGGCGACAGTTCCATCGTGCCATTTGTCACTTCTAACCATTTACTTTCAAATGCGTCATACTCATCATCTGAAATCGGCTGTCCCTGTTCACCAAATTTGTAAGTCGGCTTTTCCAGAATCTCATCTCCATTAGCTGTTAGAGATAGTTCTCTTATGGTTGCGCTGTTATATCCTTGGTGGATATAACTATCAACATCGATAAGATTGTACATCCCGTTGTCAAGCTTTCTTAGATACCACAGCAATCCAGAGCCACCCTGAATATTCATATCTTGATCATGCTTTAGCAGCTTAACGCCGTTCGACTGCCATGTATAGACATAGCCGTCTTCTGTATAAGCATCGCTACCCCAGTCCGGAATATCCTGATAATCAACAACAACTAAATCTTTTATACCATCGTGTGTCACATCAGCCTTTAATGCAATATAATGCCCGCTAAAATTCTGCGCAACAAAATCTCGATAGATATTTTCGATTTCCTGTGCAGTTGGAACACTTTCCTCCTTGGAAGGTTCTTCTATCACTTCCGATTCGGCAGATGTTTCTTCGGATGGTGCGGTTTCTTCGCTGGACGAGGGTGTATCTTCAATTGCATCAGAAGACGTTTCAACTACAGACTGCAAAATAGTTTTGATGTTGGTTTGGGCTTCATCTTTTCCCTCAACCGAATCGTTCACACGGCAAGAGGCTGTAAGCGAAAATTCTGCAAGAAGTGTGTTAATGGGGTCAATTTGATTTGTCTGGATAGCGTTTTTTGCTGTATCGTCAAAGAAGAGTTTGCCATTGTTCACATCTCTAAATGCACTGTAGCATTTTTTTGATAGAATCAGGCTCATCATCTGGCTCTGACAAATATAGGCTACATTTTCCGCCGTCATGTCCTGCTGCAAAAGCGCCTGCGACACTCGCCACATTGTTTCAGCGACATCTGCATAAACGGGCATCTTCCGCATTTCACTGAAGCCCTTACTCAAATCCGGCAGCAGGAGATCAAATCCAGAACCAATACCTTTTACAATCGAAACATAAGGAACAAAGTCTGCACCATTTTCCTGTGCAACAGCAACAAGTGCATCTCCAATCGAGCTATAAATATCCGTGATATGGCTCTTCATGTAGTTGCCAAATCGCTCTACAGCGACTTCCAGATAAAGTCCTTCTACGCTGTACCGAGTACTTTGGTAAAACTGTGCTGCATCGTCCAGCCCTAGTGTAAATGGTGTATTTTGCTGTCCAACCAGCGAGTGTCCGGCTCCTCCAGTTGAAATATATCCTAAGAAATCACGATACTCAGTTCCTGTTTTAGTGGCCGCATCAAACTTTTTCATGGTATCTAGTGCCGCCATCAAAAACGGATGTACAGGTGAGAGCTTCGTGATTGCTTTTCGCAGTTCGGAGAACTGTCGTAAGAATCCCACTGCCGATCCAAACTGTTCTGTCAGATACTGCTCACGCAGAATATCATCAAGTTTCAAAATGATAGCATTTTCATCTATGTCGAACATTTCTTCGACGCTGTCCAACTTTTTATTGATTTTCTGAGCAGTATCCCAAACGGTGGCCGTTTTATCAGCCAGCATATATCCGAGATCTGGGTCAAACAGTTCTTTGCTGTACTCATAAAAAACATCTTGATAAATAGTAGTATCGTAACGGCTAATATCGGTATCAATTGCCGATTTGAACATTGCGTCCCATCGCACATGGGATACCACATCTGTTACCATAATAGCTTTCAGAGAAGTTGTTCCACCTGTAAAGCCCTGCATCTGCTGGTAAAGATTGAATTTGTAGTTTGCTGTGTCTCCAACATATTCCCATAAAGAATTGGAATCCGATGTTATTCTAAGTGCGGCTGTTTCATCGTCCTGTTCCACCGTGACATTCAGCCACGGAAGCAGCTCTGACATCGGAAGATATGTCTGACCGTTCATCGACACAATGCGCGAAATCTTTCCTTGATAGCGAAGTGCCAGAATCTGCATGGTTCCAGAACCTTTTTGAATCAGGATGTCTTTCATGCCAAGTTTGAATCGAACTGCATTTGAGCCTTCTTCATAGCTATACCGTGTTATTTTTGCATAATCCTCCGCAGCCAGATAGAAGTCCGAACCGCTCCAGTAGCCGTCAAATTTCCTTGGTTCATCAGATTCCGTTGAGGTTGCAATAATCTGAATACTACTAGGCGTAAGGTCATTTTCTGCTGCAAATGCTGCGATGCCGGAAAGGTTGCTTATGAGGAAAGCAGTCGCCAAAATAAAGGAGGTCAACGATTTAGCTATTTTCGTAAGTTTCTGCATAATAGCTCAAAACACCTCCTGTAAAGGCATCTGCCTGTTCCTCCGTGAGTGATAGCGAATATGTATCGTCAGTTTTTTTCAGTTCAAGCGTCATTTCCTGCGTCAGATATGGCTGCTTCTTATAGACATCAGCAAAACTCGAAACATAATCGCTCAAACTTTGCTCGTTTTGTGAGTCGGTATCTGTTTGCTCTGCCGCTTTCTGAAAATTGTGGTTTCCAACACTGCAAATTGCTGTATAGCCATCTTGTGTTTTCTCAAGTGTCTTGACCTGAACCTGCATTTCAGAAGCGATTGCCTCCATAAGCGGACTTATTCCTTCTTGGTCACATCCTAGGGTAGCACACGCTTCCTGTTTGATGAGTTCAGCCGCTTTATCTTTTGTAAATGCGATGCTTCGCCACAGAAAGAACCCTGTCACACCAACAATAACTATAAGGAACGCTACCAAAATTCCTACCCATGACTGCTTTTTTCTTCGTCTTTTTGATTTTGGTGGTGCTGTTTTGGTCTTGATTTTCCTGATACCATTTTCAGATGCTGATTTGTCTTCTCTTGAAATGGTTCTAGGATTTTTTCTTGGGATAGGTGTTGAAACAGTATTTTTTGATGCCGAACTCAAATCCGTTCCTTTGTGAAATCCGTTGCTCATTGTATCCAGCCTTCCATAGGTAGAGCATCCATATTAGTAAGTAACAAGCTTTGTTGAAACCGCTGCACACTCCATCTCATAATGCTCCGGGAAAATTCGATATTCTTTATTTGCTTTTAATGTATAACTCCTATAAAAAGAGCCAATCGTTTCATTTCCAACGTCTTCCACATACAAATTTACATCCGTGGCAGAATTATCCTGCCAGGCAGCTTTGCGAACCTCGCACATTTTTGCAGTGACTATTGTATTACTAGCAACTTTAATAGTCATCGTGTAGGTGTCCCCATTAAAATATACATTGCTTACTGGATTGGAAAACGTATAAATCGTGTCATATACGAAAGCCTGACGTCCTCCTACAGCCTCTTCCTGAGTCACGCGCACATGAGTTGCATCTTCCGATACACTTACAGTTGTTTTATTTGTCCAATTTTCATAAAAAACCTCGCCAGAATCATCCATATAGGAAGTTCCAGTTTTTGAGTATGTTTTAGAATACTTGTAGTTTGTCGAACTGCCGGATGATGAACCGCAAGCTGTTAGCATAAATACAGTCATCAGTAAAACGGCCAACATTTTGATTTTCTTCATCTGATTTTCCTCCTCGTCAACAACTTAGTTTTATAATCCTTTAACCAATGCTATTTGCCAGCATATTCAAAATCTGTTGGTAGTCCACTTCTTTCAAACCCTCGCCGGCCTTGGCGGGATATGCAGCAACGTTATCCCACGAATCCATGATCCGGGACCAGCATTCTTCTTCCGGGGCAAAGAGAACCAGCCGCTTGGCGTTCTGATCCATATAGCCTTTTTCCTGTGTAGCGGCATCTCCCCACCACTGAGTCAGTTCCTGCAGGCTGGTAGGCATACCGTTGGGATAGTTGGGCAGAGATTTCGCATATCCCATTTCATGCGTCGGGGCATCCGTCCAAACAACGATCACATGACGACGCTTCGTTCCTGCATTATTCCAATCAGAGCGAATGGCATACGCCAGCGCTTCCAGACCATCTTCAGGAATATCTCCGCCGCCTTCTGCACGAATGCTCTTTACGGTTTCCTCGAAGTCCTTTTCTTCTGCGGGCAGATTAAAGAAATCCGTCACCATCATTGCATCATCGCCATCTGCCGCATAATCGCGGAACGCAATCACACGAACACGAAGCTGAGCAATTTTTTTCTGCTTGTTCGTCATCATCTTCTGAACATCCTGATAGAAATTCAAGGCGTTATTTTTAACTTTATCAATCAAACCACCCATACTGCCGGTTGCGTCAATGCAAAACACCATATCCACGTTATAGTCAAAGCTGAAGTTCATAAGTAATTCCTCCTGATTCTTAATTTAAGCTACCTGCTTGTTTGAATTTTCCTGCGTTTTTTTGACTTTTATAAATGTTGATTCTAAGGGATGCTTCTTTATCATTTTGAGTTGCTTCATGGTTTACCGTTTGCTGTGCCTGTACTTTTTCGCCAGAGAGCAACCTTACCACGGTGTCCATAGAATATCGTTTCACAGGATCTGTTTCCAGCATCCCAGAGATAATGCCCACCATATCTTGCGGAACATAATCTCCGATTCGCAATTTATCACCACTTAAAAGCCCCTCAAATACATAATCATATTTTTCTCCGCTAACAAAATTGGGGACACCTCCTTGAAATACTTGGTGAAAATAAATTCCTAAAGCAAACACATCCAATGGCTTTCCCACTCGAACATTTTCACCGGCTGCAAACAAATATCCTTCTGGCGCTAAATAGACAACATCGAAATTGAAGTTCTCCGGGTCTCTTGGTGGATCAGCTTCAAAAAAGCTGTTGTCAAAATCAATTGTTTTTGTCGTGAGCCACCCATCATGGCTTTTCTGGAAAAGAACATTGTCCCACTTTAGATCGCCATGAACGATGCCTGCCTGATGGAGTTTCCAAATACTATGGGCAAGCGTTTTGCAAAGAAGTTTTTGCTGCACATGATTTCCACCAGTCATCCGTGAAATGTCATCTGGCGTGAACTTTTCTGCTGAAATGCGTGGCATCGCAATATAGTAGTGACCATCGCAGCGGAAGAAATCCACGATCCGTACATTGTTTCCATCAGATGCTTCATTGATTGTTTTGTAAAGCAGCATTTTTTGGGCTTCATAGCGTTCACAATATTTCCGCTTTTTTTCAGCTTGCGACGCAGAGTACATTTCAGCATTTTGCGGGTAGACAGGGCTTAAAAACTCTTTCAAAAAATATTCTTGTCCGTCCTTTTGGGCAATTCCCCATTTGCTGAATCCAGCATTGTCACTTTTTAATGTGCCCGCGACAATGTAGCCATTATAATCTGTGTATTTCATTTCACATCACCTTGAACTGACAGATAATCCTCTGCGTACTCAAGCCACATTTTGCGTTGCTGTTCCTCGGAACTCTTATTCCATTTTGAAAGATATGCTTTCATCAGAAACTCATGGCGTTTTTCAAAAGCCGCCCTCAGCTCATCAAATGTCGCATAGCCAAATCCTGCCAGACACATTGTATAATCGTCTGCCGAGATTTTTTTCAGAATTTCGAACAGTTTTTCCTGCCAGTCTTCAATACAGTAGCTTTGGCGTAAGGTGTCCAGCAAGAGAATTTCAAAATGGATAGGGGACTCCACATACCCAAAACAGCCGTCTGTTGCAGTCATCACAACACATGGATCTGAGCAGCAGATTTTCTTTTCATGCAGATGAAATGGTTTTGAAGCACTACATATACAGGTCATAATTCCATCGCTGCGCATATCTGGTTCATCGCTTGTGCGTTGCACATCGTCTACAGTTATTTGCTTCAACCCATTAGCGGTGAGAAGAAAACCACGAGAATCCCCACACCACAGATAATCAATTGTCACCTGTGACTTTTCAGTTCGACAATTTGCAATCGCTGCAGTTGTTGGAAAATCTTTGGCCATAGAGCTTCGGATACCACTATTGCTTTTACTGTTTCTTTTATAGCTTTGCAGCGCATCGTTCAAATATTTATCCAGTAGTTCTTGTGGTTCCTCATTTTGAAACCAGTCATATGTAACTCCACTGGCAATGCGTGATGCGAGATATGCACCGGTATGTCCACCATATGTGTCATAAACTTTTGCGCCACTACCACCGCAGCCATCAAATACGCTCAGTAGCACAACGCCATCATGTGCACCGATGGCGTAGCTATCTTCACAGAGATCGGCTTTCTTCTCTCCATTTACGAAAAATAAGGTGGACAGAGCCATTTCATCGTCACGCCCTTTTCTGGCTATTTTCATGCAAATGTCCCTTTCCGTTATGTAATAGAAGGTGGTACGCTGTCTGGCATGGAATGTGCTTGTTTACGATATGTTTTTACTGGTGAATCAGTGCTATCATCCTTTAATTCGGTTGAAGTGCTTGAAGCGCTCTCCTCGTTCTCTTGAGTTTTTTCGTCCGCATTTTGCTCATCCAGTACTGGACTTTCCGAATCCGTTTTTGCAGTATCTACAGTCTGTTTAAGATAATCCAATACTGCATCTTGCCGCATCTGATTTTCCTCAATGCGCGTTACAGCCTGAGAAAGTGAATCAAGTTCGGTTACTTCATTTTCATTGAGTGTTTTTTTTAAAGAAGAAATTTTCACACTAAGCAGCAATGTACAGGCAATCATTAAAACGGTAAGAAGAACTGCACCCTTACCGATTTGCGCGACTGAGGAAGATGTGCTTTTTTCCGCAGGTTCTTCGTTTTGTGGCTCTTTCGAGTTATTATTATCAGGGAAATCTTGTATTGTCCGTTTCTCTGTCTTTACACCCTGTTCACTGATTTTATCTAACACACCAAAATATCCGTTTGTCGCAAATAATGGGCCTTGTTCCTTCCCACATGAGGAACATTTCGTGGCTGCTTTTGCTAAGGATGCTCCACAATATCTACAAAACAACCGTACATCACTCCTTTTATAAATTGAGCCGAAAAATCGTGTGTATTGGCTAAAAGCCATTATGCACTTGCTCCACCAGAGGTAGCACTCATAATCATAACGATAATGATGATTCCAAGCGCAGTGACGCACAGGACGCCTTGGATCATCTCTCCTCTTTTCACAGCCTCACGGTATTCTGTCTGTGCAGCCTGACCAATCAACAATCTGCATTCTGCGGACTTCCCTTCTGTGGAAGTAACGGTGATTGTAGCTTCACCTTCGCCAACAGCAGTCACCCAGCCACTTTCTGTAACTGTTGCCACCGCCGGATTACTGCTACTCCACCCTTGAATTTGCACACGTGCATCATGCTGCAAGAAATCATTCAGGTTGATTACATCGCCAATTTTAATATCTCCCAACTTACCAGCTTCCAGCATGGTACGATACGTCGATCCGTATTCTTTAGAACGATCTGCCGAAAAATATACAGCACCTTTGTTAGAACTGACATTCATTGTATAGCTACGGCTTCCTTCATTTGTGGATACACGGATAATCGTAGTGCCTTCCTTATATGCTGTGACATTTCCATTTGAATCAATAGATGCGACCTCCGGGTTACTGCTGGTCCAGTCTGCATATGTAATTGCTCTGAAAGAATCAGAAATTCTCATCTGAGCTGTCGGATTTTCATTATCATAAGTGATGCAAAGAGAATTGCTGGAACTGCTTATTTCCAACTCTGCATCTTTGACTACGCATCTAAAATTTAGTACCCGATTAGGATTGGACTTGCTGGTTGCGCTTACAACGGCCGTGCCAAGTCCTTGTGCGGTAGCCGTACCATGCGAATTCACGGTGACAACAGTGGTATTAGAGCTGGACCATACATAATTGTCGCGCCGATACGATGAAATCATATCAAGACCCGGATAGCCAGTCGGATGCAAATTGTTTGCATGACGCTTAAGTACATACTCACTCGAATTTTCATCAGATTCTATATCCACTTGTTCCGCAGCAATATTTTCCGACGTAGAGGGAGCTGTATCCTCCACGGGGGCTGCTGCAAAAGCGGGGATCGAAAATTGCAAAGCAAGTGCGGCAGATAAAACCATCGCTACAATTTTAACTTTCCTCATAGTGTCATTCTCCTTTTCGTTAAAGTACTGCATTAACAGACGTCAATAGATGTCCATTCTGATCATAAAAACGGATAGAGTACTCGCCTGAATCTCCCGGACAAGAAGGCTCAAATCTATAATTTCCTGTTGTCCAAGTTCCAATAGTTCCCATAGAATATACTTTGTTCGGATCAGCAACATAGACCATTTTCACAGACACCTTGATGCTCTGTCCTGCCGAATCCACTGCAACGGTAATAACGCCATCTGCTCCCATGGAAGCAGATGCACTCCATGCAGGAGCTACGGGGTTTGCCTCAAAGTATGCGGTCAAGTCAATGTTTCCACCAATATTAGAGTCCGTGCGAGTTGTTCCTGTATATCCGTCACTCCAACGGACAAAATGATAGTTGTTTCCCGGAACTGCTGTGACAGTAATGCTCTTCCCGCTTCCTTGCGGCACGGAATATTGAAGTTTGCTCTTTCCTGATGCATTTCCACTGCTCAATGAGCCGTTGCCAGATACTCGGTATATTACACTGTACTCTGGCACTGTCACTTTCTCAAAGTATGCTGTCAATGTTTTGCTTGTGTTAAAATTCGTATCCGTGCGAGTAGCTTTTGTCACACCATCGCTCCAACGAGTAAACTGATAGTTGCTACCGGGTACTGCTGTGACAGTAATGCTCTTTCCTTCTTCTGTTTCGGAGACAGTGCACTGTATGCTGCTTTTTCCCGATTTTCCATCCCCCGATAACGTACCATTGCCGGATACATTATAGGTAATCGTATACGTTACACTTGCAACTGACGAAGAGACACTTCCCGGTTCACTTTCTGTACTACTGGCTGGTTCGACAACAATTGTGCTTACAGTAGAGCCATCATCCCCCGGTGTAGATTCTGAAGAAGATGGTACGGAGTTACTTGCACTGGAAACGGTTTTATCTGCTATACCTTCAGATGTGGTTATTGTAGAGGAGTGGCTCAGGATCATTGCAATGGCAACAACGACTAGCACTGCAATCAGAATTCCGACGATCACCAATTTAAGTGATTTCTTCATTTTAGTATTGGGCGGTTCTTCACATTTCCCAGTTTCAGAGGTTTCGTTGGAAGTATTATGTCTATCTTGGCTCCAATTGCTATACTTTCCAAACTTGGATTGCGCTTTCTTTTCACTCGTCCGTGCTTGGCCACATACACAGCAACTGGAACTTCGATCTGGATTTTCAGTATCACAAATCGAACAAACCCATGAATCTACCAAATGGTTTGATTCATATGTATATATCGGATAAACCTTTCCTGCCGAAACCACTTCATCTGTTTCCGCATTGATTCCATAGACACGCTTTCCGTTTATAATTACAAAACTTCGTTCTGCATCTTTGGAATCCGTTGAATGCTTTTTCTCTTTCTCGTCCACAGATTTTTGATTCTCCCCTCAGTATCTATCTTTTATAGTCTTAAAGATGAGGCGGCTGATGAAATGTTATACTATGTTCTTTATTTTCAGCATCCTTTCTTAGTGAAGAATCAGTTGCCGTAGAATCAGTTTTGTTCTTTTTTGCTTCTACACCAAATACAGCCTTATGGAGATTGTGATGATAGCGTATTATTTCATAAATAAAATAACCCGATACTATACCTATCAGTACCACCGCAACAAATTCAAGTTTGAACCACCCTGTTGACTGTATTTTGATTTCATAGTCTGTAGCTTGCGAAGCAATCGGATTTATGAACCCTAGAATATTCTTCATTTCAAATACTGTAGATAACAATGATGTCATATTCAAAGCTGCACATACAGCTTCCACTGCTAATATCCAAACTCGATCCAGCCATTTTTCCAAGAATATTGCAGCAAATATGATACCATCCATCATCCAAAACTCAACAGCAAGCGCCAACTGATCTCCATTTATCGCTTTGGTTCTTGAGATATCTGTCAGGCCAATCTCAAACCACGGAAAAAAGACAAGAACTGATGACGCAACCGCCAAAAGCTGAATGATTCGAAACTCGTTGCCACGGATTGCATTTACTGCGGTTTGAAAAAGATCCTTGGATGGTTCAAGAACGCAATCCGACTTCTTAAAGTTTTCTCCACATACAGGGCAATAAAGAAAATCTTCTTCGAGCTTTGCTCCGCATTTTCTGCAATACTTCATACAGTTTCCTTTTCTTATTTATCCTTATAGACTTGATGGCTTATGAAAATGTGCGCTTTTACTTTCAGTTTTAATCGGCGAGGTCTTTACACCAGCTTCACTTGTTGCGCCTTTACTGTGTCCTTTGTTGATTCTCAGTTTTGTAGTAGATCCTTCGTCAGCCTTTTCTCGTACCTCATCTTTCTTTTCTTTCAGGCTATCTTTTTTCCAATCATCCGGCAAAACGTCAGGAGCATCATCTAAATCGCCATCTGAAACATCTGTATCAAAAAATTCGTCCGCAGAAGTATCGTGCGGCACATCAGGCTCATCCTCAACCGGCCAATCATTCACAAATTTATCATCGCGCCACATCGTCTTTTTCAGGGTATCTTCATCTATCAGACACACCAAAGCCACCGCTGCAAATAAAATCGTAGCAGCAATATCCAGCTTGAAGCATCCAGTTGGCTCGACCGTAACAAGCATGGTGCTTGCCCATTCCATTCCTTCTATTTGTGCAGATTTTTCCAGTCCCTTCAGGACATAAAAAAGCCATGCAATATGTCCTACTGCCAAAATGATCTGGATTTTTCTTAGCTTTCCCTGTTCCATTTTTGCAGCAGAGTTGCTTGGAGCAAAGGTGCTGGCCAGCATTGCACCAGCGAGCACCAATACACCAAACGCAATCAATGAACCACTTGGCAGGCTTGCATTATCTTGTGTATAATAATGCGAGTTGTCTTCATCCGTCAAAAGCCAGTTGCTCTTGGTATTTCCATCATCATCGAAGCTGAACCCAGTTGCAGTTTCAAATCCGCTTACTTTCATTTGCATCGCATCGCAAGAAACCATAAATAGCGGGCAGAAAAACAGTACCACCATAAATAGGGCCGCAACTCGCATAATTCTGGTACCATAGTGTTGAATCAACTGAACAAACTGTGACAAGCTAGTAGTAAATTCCACTCTAATGGGGCTGTGCGACACTTCGCTTGTATCTGTTTTTTTATCAGTGCTACCTTCCGTGAGTGGTGCACCACATTTTTCGCAGAAATTATAATCATCGCTGAATTCTGTACCGCACTTGCTACAAATTTTCATGTTGACCTCCTGTATGCTTCAAAAATGAAAATTAAAAATAGTATCGGCTCGTATCCAATATTGGCTCTTGAATTGCATCACCATGGACGGTTATATTAGCCCCCTCCGCAATTCTCTTTTTCTCATTATCTTTTTCCCAATAGAGCGCACCATCACTCGTGGAGTACAAAAAAGCCCCATCTTTCATAAATTCGCACGAATCAAGTTCGTGCTCATATGCAAGGCTTGTTCCATCTGGCATCATTCTCATCATGAAAATCGGGTTCTCATTATAATATAGTACAGTGCCGTCCTCGTAAACTCGTATAGATGCAACGTCGATCTGCTTTGCAATGCAGCGCTCCACCCCATCTTCAATCACATAAAAGTCCGCCACATAATCATCTGTATAATTTGTCACATAATACAGTGCATTCTCCGATACACCAACGACTTCAGCATTTTCGCGCTCAAATCCCTCCTGATATTCCTCAACGAGAACATCACCGTTTTCAATCCTGAATGGAACCACCGCCAAATAACCGCTACCATATATATACATCCAAGACCCAATGACACCGCCGCCATACGCATCTGTTGTGAAGTCTACGCTTACTCCAGATGCCACATTCATTCGATATCGCTTTTCATGGTAGCAGTCATAGATTTCATAGTAATAGTCCTCGTTATTGTTTGCTGCCTCATAAGCATCCTTTGGGACATAGCATAATAAATCGTCAGCAGAAGTATAGAGCGCTTGATCCGAAATGGTAGTAACTCCCTCGTTATCGAACTGAACGAGATAGCATAACTCAGTTGAATTGGACGAGAAAGCGTATACTTTTCTCTCCGGGCTATAGTACACAATTTGAGAATCATCCCATGAACTAAACCCATTCGGATGACTTGATTTTTGACCGTAGCCTGTGACATATATTTCCGAAGGCCTTTGCCATCGGTCAGCCGCGTACACGATATGATCCACATCTGGGAACGAAATCATGTATCCGGCATTCTCAGCAATAGTCGTATGCTTTTTGGGGTCTTTCAGAGAAACCGAACGAAGAACACCATCCTCATTCCAATAAACCAAACGATCTTCACCATCCGTTCGGAAGGAGGTGACATTCTTAGCTAAAAAAGTAGTCTGTCCATTATTATAATAATACAGACTTTTCGAGGAATCTGTATATAGTATGCTATCTTTCTGTACGAACTCATAATCGGCTGTGACGTTTTCGCCAATTTTCTTGATATAACGGTTGTTTTTTGCAGAGTCTTTCTTCAGCTTTGAAAGTTCCGCACGGTACAGAGTTCCGCCATCATTGTCGTTGATATAGGTACGATAATACAGATACTTTTCATCTTCGCTGTACTTGATATCGTCAAAATTGGAAATTTTAGCTGCATCTGCATCATCGGAGGCACCTAGAACCGCACGTTTTCGCACATTGCCCTTTGAATCAATCGTAACAACCGCACAATTACGCTCTGATGATACCAGTAAGACCTGCTGATCTTTACTAAAATAGTCATCCATAACGGTGTATCCGGCAAATGCAATTCCGGCTGTTAGCACCGCAGCTACGATTCCGCCCGCTACTTTTTTTGAAAAGTGAATGCCTTTCCATCTTTTTTGATGTGGTTTTCTTGTTGGTGTTGTTTGAGCCGATACAGCCACTTTCTTTCCACAATTTCCGCAGAAGCCCGCCCCGTCCGAAATTTTATGTCCACAATACGGACAAAACATGAAAACTCCCCCCTAGTAGTTAGATCTCAATGACTTTTTCAACCACTCTTTACTCGATTTACAACAAAATTCCTGTTATGTTGTATTTATTGAAATTCTTATCATTGTACGATTCCTGCAAATTACTTTGTAAAGCATCCAAGAGTATGACATTTACAAAAAAGTAGACAAAATACTTACCATCCTAGAGACACTTTGTGTCCGATTTGCTTGCATTCTGATCTTTACGGCGGTATAATTGTGAAAAAAGCGTTACACAATTGTGATATTGACAACATAACAGGAATTATGTAATAATAAGGCCAAGCTTCTCGATTTGCTGTGCATGGACACTTCCACACTCGGCTGTGTAAATACGGGTGGTAGCAATGTTAGAATGTCCTAAAATGTCGGCCAGTCGAGACAAATCATGGTCTACGGAGTAAAAAGTCCGGGCAAACAAATGCCGGAGATTATGGGGGAATACCTTTTTAGGGTCAACGCCTGCACTCTGGCACAAGGCTTTCATATCTCGCCAGATGTTGCTGCGGTCAAGAGGGCGGCCCGTCCGGGTAGTAAACACTGCGCCGCTGGTTTTGCCTTGTTTACGCAGATAGACCGTCAACAGCTTGCGTAGACCGTTTGGCAGAAACACGATGCGCCGCTTGCCCTTGTTGCTGATTTCAGCTCTTCCAAGATGTACGGCTTCCACTGTGATAAAGCGCAGTTCTGACACACGGATGCCTGTGGCACAGATCGTTTGAATCACCAGTGCCAGACGCTCATTCTCTTGGATTTTTGCAGCGTTCACAAGGCGAATGTACTCATCGTGGGAAAGCTCTCGGCTTTCATCCGTAAAGATCGATTTCTGGATTTTGAGCAGGTTGACTTTCAAATTTTGCCAGCCCATGAATGATAGATAACCGTTTACGGCAACCAACATTGAATTGACTGTTGTAGGCATAAAAGAAGCAACAAGTGTAGACTTCCATTCAATTAAGTTTGCTTTGGTCAGCGGCTTTCCGTTGAGATAATTTAGAAATGTCGTCAAATCATGGGCGTATTTACTGATCGTATGGCTGCTTCGCTCGGCCTCCCGTAGATGGGTCAGATACCTTTCAATGAGAGTGGGAGACAGAGAAGGATACTTCTTCGACATAACAATTCTCCTTTCCAAATGGAATAATCCTATTGTAGCAAAAGTGAAAAGAAAATATCAGACGGCAAGGCTGTCGGGAAAATGACCGACCGATGGCCTTTTTGCTATGCCCGAAAGTCGTATTTCGTGTACCACTAAAAGGATTATAATTTTTTGCGTTCTACGGTATAATGAGCGCAAGTTTAAGGCAGAGGAGGTTTATCGGTGGAAAATGTGCTGGAGACTATCGCCTTCTACCGTGATGCACGGAAATGGTCGAACTATGATTTAGCCATTCATGCCGGAATCAAACCCACTACGATTTCCGCGTGGTATCGTAGAGATATTGTACCAACTCTGCCAACACTCGTTAAGGTATGCGATGCGTTCCAGATTACACTGACTGAATTTTTCTCAGTGGTTGAGTCTGGTGAGCGAGAGCCGGTCATACTTACGCAGGATCAGGCTGAAGTGCTTGAACAATGGTCGGCCCTTCGACCTGAACAGCAGGATGCCGTCCGACACTTGCTAAGCACGATGCCATAAACTTAATAATACCGCTCCTTTTTGTTATAGATAGTAATAGGGTTTCACCCTTTTTCTATCATGGAAGGTGTACTGTACATTTTCCATGCTCCGCCCGCCTTGCCATCACTGACAAAGAAAGGACGAAGAAACATGAAAAGAAGATTGATTGAGTACCAATCGAGCCCCGGCAACCAGAACTTGGTTCGCCGCCGACTGTATCTTTGCGCTCCGACCTTATCGCGCAGCTTGCGACTGCGTTGCACTGTGGTCGGAGGGCTGGCTTATGTACTTTGATTCTTACATCACAGGAAAACGCATCCAGCAGCTGCGCAAAACCAAAGGCTTAACGCAAGAGCAATTTGCCGTAAAGCTGAATATCAGCGACCGCCATTTGGGAAAAATCGAGCGAGGGGAAGGCACTGCATCCATAGATTTGTTGGTAGAAGTAGCCATTTCACTGAACACCACCTTAGATTTTTTGATTCTGGGCGTATTGGACACTCCACGGGAAAGGGAGTTGAATGCGCAGATCAAGAAGCAGAATCAGAATATCCAGAACTTCAAAAGTAAGCTGAACAGCCTTATTGATGAGCTGGATGCATCTGCATCTGTATAACCACCATAAAGAAGTCGAGAAGCAATTCTCGGCTTCTTTTTTTGTGCTTTTTTTCTGACGCATCTACGAAAAACCGGAACTGGTAGTTCCGATTTTCGAGAAAAATCCGCTCAAAAAAGTTGCAAAACCGGAACTACCAGTTCCTTAAAAAGCTAGCGATTCTACGATAAACTATTGTCACAGCAAGGGCAACACCCCAGACGGGGAGAAGCCCAAAGCTGGAAGCCGTACCTTGAAAATTGAATATCATTCCCTCGGACAAAATAATGAAACTTCCGTAACTCGCGGCCCGGTCATAACGAAGACGGGGTGGCTGAAGAAGCCAATGTGGAGTGTGGGTGCAAGTCCCCACTTACCGAGGTGCATTCCAAATCCAACGGGGGTCGAGGACAAATAGATTGGAAAAACTTAAAGCAAGACTTCAAAGCCCACCACCGGGATTCTTCCGAATCAAGGCAGTGGGCTTTTTCCATACCGAATATTCATTCTGATGACACGGAGGTATTGATTATGAGCCGTACTTTTACCCACAAGACCGACGAATCGACCCTGACCACCCTCTGCCCCCGCTGCCTGAATGCCTTTCGGAACACCCGTGGCATCCGTGTCCGCCGTGCAGACCCCTATCAGCTCACCAAGGAGCCTTGCACCTACTGCCAGACCAACTTCGGCTACGACTACTACATCCAGCCCACCAGCCCGAAATCCACCTACTTTAAGAAGGGACGGTTTGATGATGAATCTGAATGCGCTTAAGATCGACCCGGAGTTTCAGGGCAAGATCCCGCCGCTGAACGCCGAGGAGGAGCACATCTTAGAGCAGAATATGATTCAGGAGCGGCGGCTTTTGAATCCGCTCATCATCTGGAACGGTTACATACTGGATGGACATTCCCGGTATCGCATCCTCAAGCATCACCCGGAAATCGCTTTTGAAGTGAAGGAAATCCAGTTGCCTGACCGTTATGCTGCACTGGCATGGATTTGTCAGAATCAGTTGGGGCGCAGAAACCTTGACCCGGAACGCCGGAAGTTCTTGATGGGGAAAGCCTATGAATCCCAAAAGTTATCTGACTGGGGTGAAAATCCTCAAAATCGCAATAAGCAAAGCGGTCGATTTGCTCCATGTGGTCAAAATGACCACATGGACACCCACCTCCGCACCTGCGAAAAAATCGCACAAGCGAATGGTGTCAGCCCCAAATTTGTCCGGCGAGCAGAAAAATACGCCAACGGTATAGATGCTGCTGAAGCTGCCGTCCCCGGTGCAATGGAGGAAATACTGACCGGGCATATCAAGGCTACCGATGCCGAGATCACTGCCTTGGCGCAAACCCCAAAAGAAGAAATCCCGGCAATTATCAAGGAGCTGCGCAAACCCAAGAAGGACAGGAAAGCAAAAAAGCCGACAAGCCCGGAAAAAACCGATGTTGCTGCCGACGATGCTCCTGATTCCAATACAGTCCATACCGAGGATGAAATTGAGCCGGTAAGCAATTCACCCCCGGATTTCAAAAGGAGTATCCAAGGTCACAAACGCTGTCTTACCAACGAAGATCGAAAACGACTTCGGCAATCCATTGACAACCGCCATCATAAAACGACCGTTGCGAACGGCTCAATTATGATGTGCGAAGTTCAGGGCGCAAAGGAGGATTTTATCCGCCGCTGGAATCTCGTATTCAAAGACTATCCCGATGTTTTTGAGGACAACGACTGCCGAAGTGCCATTCTTTTTCTGATTGATGACACTTCTGCCTATCTTCAGACGATAAAGGAGAGAGTGCTATGATGATTTCTAATCTGAACCTTGCCAAGCTGCCCGAATGTGTTTGCGAGATGCGCTACATCGACAGTGCACTCTTGACCCCCTGCGCTGAATACCAGCGTGTTTTGCGTACCAGAAAGGTGGAGGAGATCTCTGCCACCTTTTCGGAGTACGTTGCCAACGAACCGAGAGTCAGCTACCGTGATGGTCGCTACCATGTTTTTGATGGTCAGAACACCATCGAAGCGCGTATCGCCTGCAACGGAGGTCATGACCTCCCGATTCTCTGCAAAGTCTTTCACGGTCTTTCCAAAAAGGATGAAGCCCTTTTGTTTGCTGTTCAGACGGGCATTTCCACCGATCTGACCGCAGGTGAGCGGCTTCGTGCTGACATCGTGGCAGAAGATGAGGATGCCTGTGCATTTGTTGCCGCCACCGAAGCAACCGGTGCTACTTTTGCACTGGATGGCATCCGAGCCGAGTGGAAGATCTACTGCATCCGCTCTGCCTATTATATTTACAAGAACTATGGGTCTGACATCTATCAGGAAGCCCTGAAGATCATCGTGGAGGCATGGTGGGGCGATTCCGATTCCTTCCTGTCTGGCATCCTCCACGGCGTTACCCGCTTTGTGGCAATGTACCGGGATGAGTACAGCCGGGAGCGTCTGATTGCACGGCTTTCTACGGTGCATCCGAAAACCATTACCAAAAATGCACGGAAGGACACGGGCAACACCGCCGACCGCCACATGAAGCAGATTCTGGAGATCTACAATGGCTCCAGCCGTTCTCTGAGCCTTCCTGTAAAACGTTGATGCTCTCGCCTTTATCGGCATACTCCTTTTTCCTGCAAGAGCCGCCTGTTATAAACGGGCGGCTCTTGCTACATATAGAAGGATAGGAGGTCTGATCGCTATCATACCAAAAGACTGGAAATACCTCAGAGGGGACATTTACTATGCAGATATGGAGCCGCACATCGGCTCCGAACAGGGCGGCACCCGCCCTGTGGTGGTTCTGCAAAACGATGTAGGAAACCGCTATGCGCCTACCCTTATTGTGGCGACAGTGACTTCCCGCACTGAGAAAAAGAAATACCAGCCCACGCACGTTCTGATAGCCCACAATACAGCCTTTGAGAAGCCGTCTGTGGTTCAGCTGGAACAGATATTCACGATAGACAAAAGCCGCGTACAGCGTTTCTTAGGACAGACTACGCGGCATGAAATGCGCCGGATCGAAGAAGCCCTGATGAACAGTTTAGAAATCAATGAATGGGATAGGAGGAATGCCGATGAATGAAAAAGTGATGGTATCGCCGGAAATCCAGAGCGAAGCAGTTGTCCTGCCGCAGATCGTCAGCATCAAGCAGGCAAGCCAGCGTATGGGCTTGCCTGAATATTACATCCGCCGCCTTTGCCGGGAAGTGCCGGGCATGGCGTTCCAGTCAGGCATCAAGTGGTACATCAACCTTGGCAAGATGGCTGACTATTTCAACAGTGGAACGACAACTTTGTGATTTGTCAAGGATGCGGGCGTAAACTGTGACATCCTAAAAATTAACCGCCCGAACTGCTATACTCATCGTGACAGAGATAACCACCACACAGAAAGGACGGTAAATATATGGCATCGTTTGAATTGCGAGAACCCAAAAAGAAGCCTCGTTATTATAAACTCATCGCAAATGTTCTGGTGAACGGCAAAATTGAACGCCGTTATGGTCGGTTCGATTTTGACCCCACCGAACTGAAAAACGCTCGTGCGCGCAACGCTGCTGCGAAAGCTGCCGCTGCCGAATTTGAACGGCTGGAACAGGAAAAGGCAGACAAGGAAGCCAGCAATGCAGGAAAGACCTTTGCAGTAGTGGCGCAGGAGTACATAGCTTCAAACCGTTCTCGTATGGCACCTTCAGTTCGTCTGAAGGGCGACTATGATAGCAACAGGAATAAAGAGAACACGAGTTTGAAAAAGGAAAAATATCTTCAGCGCATCCAGTGTTATCCGGAGTTTTCTGAAAAGCCGATTGCGTTGATTACAAAAAAGGATTGTGATTCGATGATTCGCTTCATTGAGGACAGTGACGCACGAGTTTACAAACGTGCAGTTTTGAAACCAGAAGCTAAAGAGTTCAAAACGGTATCCTGCCCTAAAATTGCGAAGGAATGCACCATCCGAGAGGAAACCATTGAGCGAATCTTCCGTGGCGAAACGGTATCTTTGGATTCGGCACAACAGGTGGCAACGGCTTTAGGTAAGACCGTTGAACAGATGTTTGAAGTAGAGATTGATCGCCGTCCCATGACGAAAAAGACGATGCGAGAGTACAATCTGTTCATTCGGTCAGTTCTGAACTACGCCAATGATAACTATGGAACATCACTTCAAATGCCAATGATAAAGGCATCTGGTCGAAAAGGAAAATCGGTGGATTGCTTACATAGTGATGAGGTAGAAGCTCTGCAAGCTGCCTTACAAGAATGTTCTATGCTGGAAAAAGCAATCGTTTTGTGCTTGCTGAACACAGGTGTCCGCCGTGGTGAATTGGCTGGACTTACATGGAAAGACGTAAACTTCCGCGAGGGAACGATCCATGTGTCAAAATCCCTGCTGGTCTTTCCGAACTATGGCTATCAGCTTACCACAACGAAGGAAAGCAATATCCGTGATGTGGATGTTGCGCCGGAGTTCATGGATTTCCTGAAGGACTATTATGCACAGTGGAAAGCCCAGAAGAAGCTGATGGGTGCAAGCTGGCAGAAGAATTTGGAGAAGAAAGGCTCCAAATACGCACAGTCCCTTTTGGATTTGCGTGGGAACGACTTCGTGATTTGCAACGACTATGGTTTTCCTATCAACCCGGATAGCTATGGCGCATTGGTACGCCGTGTTGGAAAAAAGGCGGGCATTGAAAAAATTCATCCGCATATGTTCCGGCACACCTTCGTCAGCATTCTGTTGTCCAATCCCAATATCGGTGTGGCGACAGTAGCCGCAGAAGCCGGACACGCACAGCCCAGTACTACCCTTGCAATTTACACGCAGGTCTATGATAGGCGGCGTGATGAGATTCGGAAACAGATGAGCAGAGAACTGTACAAGTGAGATTGCTCCATCAGGCAAAAGAAAAAGCACGAGACGCAAAATCTCGTGCTTTTTTGGTGGGCCATGAGGGATTCGAACCCCCACTGGAGCGGTTATGAGCCGCCGGCTTTAACCGTTAAGCTAATGGCCCTTATGACGTTGTTTCAAAGATCTGTAAAGTGGCTTTCGTACCCAGAAAATACCCAAGTCCGATTTTTAAGCCACTAGCAAACCAAAAAACAACGGAAAAACGCTGTTTGAAAGAGGTGGAAACGGTAAGGTCTGGCGGTTATGAGCCGCCAGCTCTGACCAGCTGAGCTACTGGCCCGTATGTGGTGCTGCATTGCTGCAACACGCACTAGTATAACAAAAACTGCGCAAAAAGGAAAGCATTTTCCGCAAAAATCATTTGGTGCGGTGGGCATCCAGCTTTTGCAGCATAAATTCGTCCAGCATGGCGGGCGGGAACAGCGGCTCCTTGTAGCCAAAAGCCTCCCGGATAAAGATCAAAGTTACCACGGTCTGGCGGCCGGGGTCCAGCCGCAGGGTGTACAAAGTGTCCAGCGGCTGCTGGCTGGGCTGGTGCAGCGTCAGGTGCAGCATAAAGCCGCCGTCGTTCTCCCGGCGGCACTCGTAGGTAAAGAGGTCGGTGTCGCTGTGGGTGTCCAGACGGTCAAAGCATTCGTCCAGCGCAAGGTCGGTGCGGAACTCGGACAGGCCGGCGGGGCCGTACTGGCTGCGGCGGTTTGTCTCCCGCCGGGAGAGCAGGTACACGATGATGCCCAGCGCACAGGCTAAAAGACAGACGGAAACGACAGCGTTCATGGAAAGACCCTCCCCAAAAGAGTTTTCCTTATTGTAACACAACCTGCGGGGGTTTGTGCTATAATATTTACAATTCTTTTTTAAATTTTTCTGCAAGCCGGGCGCAAACGCCCGGGGGAGGGCTTCATGAAGCTTAAATTTACACGCAAGACCTGGTATTTCTTTTTGCTGGCTGCAGCGGCGGTGTCCATGCTGGGCGGCTTTGCCGTGCTGGGCGGAATGGATTTTTCCGGGCTGGAAATGATCGTTTTCTGCCTTACCGGCATCGCGGTGCTGTTTCTTGCGGCGCAGAAGGGCGCACCGGCAAGGGAAAAACGCAACTACACCGGCGTGTTCGTGGTGCTGATGCTCAGCAAGCTGGGTGCCAGCGGCTGGGCGGGCGATATCTGCTCGGCGCTGGTGTGGCCTGCCTTGCTGGCAACGGAGTACGAGCGCGGCAGACCCATCCAACGGCAGCTGCAGCTGGTGAGCGCCGCCGAGGTGCTGCGGCTGGTGTTCTGGATGCTGACCAAGTACGCGGGCATGAGCGGCCTTGCCTTCTGGACGAATATCATGTTCGTGCTGCTGACCTGTGCCCGGGGCTGGGCGGGGCTTACCTTGTATAAGACGCAGGAGGAGACCCTGTGACCCAGCGCCGCAGGACGTCTAAAGCCAAAGCGAAACGCCGCTTTGGGCGCAGAGCCTTTCTGACCGGGACGGGCGTTGCCGCCTGTGCTGCGGCGGGGTGGTACCTGCGGCAGAAAAGCAATGCAGACCACACGGCTGCCTCCGGGCAGGATGCGCCCCCGGCACCCAACCCCGCCCTGCCCGCCGGGGAGTGGCGGGCGGTGTGGGTGAGCTATCTGGACTGGGCGCTGCTGGATTTTTCCACCGAGGACACCTTCCGCGCCGGGGCGGCGCAGCTGCTGGAAAACTGCGCCGGGCTGGGACTGAACACCGTACTGGCACAGGTGCGCCCCTTCGGGGATGCGCTGTACCGCAGCAGTTTGTTCCCGTGGAGCCATCTGTGCACCGGGGTGCAGGGCAAAGACCCCGGCTTTGACCCGCTGGATGTCTTTCTGACCGAGGCGCACCGCCGGGGCATCGGGGTGGAAGCGTGGGTCAACCCCTACCGCCTGCGCTCCTCGGCGGCGATGCCGCCGAATCTGGCAGAGAATAATCTGGCCAACACCCACCCGGACTGGCTGTGCACCGCCGGGGAGGGGCTGTACCTGAACCCCGCCGTGCCCGCTGCCGCAGACTATGTGGTGCAGGGGGTGGCAGAGCTTTTGCAGAACTACCCGGTGGACGGCATCCATTTTGACGATTACTTTTACCCCACCACCGATGCCGCTGTGGACGCGGCGCAGTTTGCGGCAAGCGGCGCAGCCGACCTTGCCGCGTGGCGGCGGCAGAACGTTACCGCGCTGGTGGCGAAAGTGCACCGCACGGTAAAGGCGGCAGACCCGACCCTGCGGTTCGGCATCAGTCCGCAGGGCAACCCGGACAACGACCTTGACCAGCAGTACAGCGATGTGACCGCGTGGCTGGCGGCGGGCGGGGAGGAAAAGGTCATCGACTACCTCTGCCCGCAGGTGTACTGGGGCTATGGCTTTACCCTGCACTCCGGCAGCACCCGCTTTGCCTTTGAAAACATCGTCCCGGCGTGGCTTAGCTACCCCCGGGCGGGGGATGTGGCGCTGTATTTCGGGCTGGGTGCATACCGGGTGGGCACCGGGGATGGCGGCGCGAACCCGGACGGTGTGTCTGGCTGGAGCACCGGCAGTGCGCTGGCGGCACAGGTAAAGGACTTACGGCAGCAGGCGGCGGGCGGCTGGGCGCTGTACCGCTACGGCAGCCTGTTCGGGCCGGAGGCGCCTGCACTGGCTGAGGCCGAGTGTACAGCGCTGCGGGCGCTGAATGGGTGAAAACTTGTGCAGAAACAGGCGGCAAACCGCACAAAATAAAGATGGGTATCTTGTGCAGAGCGGCAAAATGCGGTATACTTACCCTGTATCTGCCCGTTGGCAGAGACGCACGAAAAAGAAAAGTTTCTTTGTTTCTATGAGGAAAGCTATGAAGATGAAAAAACAGCTTTTGGCATTGCTGCTGGCGGCGGTGATGGTGCTTAGCCTGACCGGCTGCAAGGAGACCCTGAAAAAGGTGGCGCAGAAGGTGACAGGCCACTCCGAGGAAGTGCAGGAGGAGGACACCACCCGCTGGGCGGAAGCCACCACCGACCCGCTGATCATTCAGGGCATTGCGGATGCCTCGGCAAAGTATGCCACCGCCACCGCAGACGGCTGCCTGTACGCGGTGTTCAACGGCATCTGGAGCCGCAACACCGGCTACTTTACCGTGCCGGGCGGCAGTGTGAACATCATGGCCTGCGGCACCGCCGAGGGCACCCAGAAGTTCAAGGTTGCACTGTGGAAAAAGGTGGACGGCGGCGCAGCGTATGTGCCGGACAGCACCTACTACGTCAAGACCGATGGCACCGACTACCGCTGCACCATTTCCGGGCTGGACCCGGCGGCGCAGTACCGTGTGACCATCTCGTATGATTCCAGCCGGTACTACCTGTACGGCCTGATGAAGGTGGAGGGCATTGCCGGATGACGAACCAGACGAAAAATTCGATGCTGCTGATGCTGTGCGCCCTGATCTGGGGCACAGCCTTTGTGGCGCAGAGCGCCGGCTCCGGCATGGGCGCGTTCTCCTTTCTGGCAGGGCGCAGCTGGATGGCGGTTCTGGTGCTGATCCCCACGGTCAAGGCGTTTGACGCCTTGCACCATCGGCAGGGCAGGCCGGACGGCAAGCCCAAGACGGCGGCAGAGCGCAAGCTGCTGCTGAAAGCCGGGCTTGTGTGCGGCACGCTGCTGTTTTTAGCCAGCGCGGCGCAGCAGCTGGGCATCACGCTGGACCCCTCCACCGCAAAGGCGGGCTTTCTGACCGCCATGTATGTGGTGCTTGTGCCGGTGTTCGGCCTGTTTCTGGGCCGCAAGGGCAGCGCACAGCTGTGGGTGAGCATGGCCATTGCCGTGGTTGGGCTGTATCTGCTGTGCATGAAGGACGGCTTTGGCAGCATCCAGAGCAGCGACGGGCTGCTGCTTTTGTGTGCGGTGCTGTTCAGCTTCCAGATCATGGCGGTGGATCATTTCTCCCCGCAGATGGACGGCGTGCGCCTGAGCCTTGTGGAGTTTTTTGTGGTGTCGGTGGAAAGCACCGTGGCGGCGTTTTTGTTCGAGCAGCCTGCCATGGCAGAATTTGTCACCTTCGCTGGGCCCATCCTGTACTGCGGCGTGATGTCCAGCGGCGTGGCCTACACCCTGCAGATTCTGGGCCAGCGGGACCTGAACCCCGCGGTGGCCAGCCTGATCATGTGTCTGGAAAGCGTATTCAGCGCCCTGGGCGGCTGGCTGCTGCTGCACCAGAACCTTTCCTTCCGGGAGTCTACCGGCTGCGTGCTGCTGTTTGCCGCCGTGGTGCTGGCGCAGCTGCCCCTTGGCCGCCTGATGCGGAGCAAGGCCTGAGATGCCGGCAAAGCCGTGCACCCAGCTGCGCAGCGTGGAGGGCATCCAGTACGAGCTGGTGCGCAAAAAGGTAAAGCAGCTGCATCTGCGGGTGCGCAGCAACGGCACCGTGATGGTAAGCATCCCTTTGACGGCAAGTCTGGAACAGGCTGACCGTTTTGTGCTGCAAAACGCCCAGTGGATCCGGGACACCCGGGTGAAGAACATTACGAAGCTCAACAAGGATAACGCCGACCTGCCGGATAAAGCCACGGCGCTGGCCTACTTTACCGCCATGAGCGATAAGGTCTACCCGGCCTTTGCCGGGGTGCTGGGCGGGCAGAAGCCCGTTCTGAAGGTGCGCAGCATGACAAGCTGCTGGGGCGTGTGCTGCCCGGCTAAGCGGCAGATTACCTTTGCCTTGCAGCTGTATAACCAGCCCCCTGCGGCGCAGATCTATGTGGTAGTACACGAGTACTGCCACTTTTTGCAGTTGAACCACAGCCCAGCCTTCTGGGCAGAAGTGGAAAAGCTGCTGCCGGACTGGAAAGCTCGGCGGGAGCTGCTGAAAAGATAATCTATCGTAAAAACGGAGGGAAATTCCCTTGGAAAACGAAAAAAAGACCGGCGATAAATATTCCAAACTGGCCGGCAATACCCTGATCTTTGCAATCTCCAGCTTTTCGTCCAAGCTGCTCACCCTGATCGTACAGCCCTTTCTGACCTACGCCATGGCGGAGATCTCGGATCTGGGTCTGTCCAAGATCCTGAGCCAGTACGCAAACCTGCTCATCCCCTTTGTGTCCATGGGTATGTCCAACGCCATCATCCGCTTTGGTCTGGACAAGGGCAACAGCGAAAAGCAGGTGTTCACCAATGGCCTGCTCACCATTCTGGGCGGTTTTGGCATTCTGGTGCTGTGCTGGCCCATCACCCAGTTTTTGCCGGATATGGCGCAGTATGGCCTGCTGATCTACATTTATGTGCTCATGAGCTGCCTGCGCACCCTGTGCACCCAGTTCGTGCGCAGCCGCCAGTGGAATAAGCTTGTGGCAGTGGACGGCGTGCTGTGCACCGTGGCGACCATGGCGTTCTATGTGCTGTATCTGGTGGGCTTCAAGTGGGGCGCAAACGGCTACCTGCTGGCCATTATCAGCGGCGATCTGACCAGCGTGCTGTTCTTGCTGTTCACCGGCAAGCTGTGGAACTATGTGGAGCTGAAGGGCATCAACAAGGATCTGTGGAAGCAGATGCTGCGCTTCTCGCTGCCCATGATCCCGGCACAGATCAGCTTCTGGATCATCAACGCATCCGACCTGTTCTTTGTGCGTGAGATGTGCAACGGCCTGGACGGCCGCGACGGCAATGCATGGAGCGGCCTGCTTTCCACCGGCTATTTCCTGCCCACCATCCTTACTACGCTGGGCCTGATCTTCTACGATGCATGGCAGCTCTCCGCTGTGACCGAGGAAGAGGGCCGCGCAAAGTTCTTTACCCAAATTTTCCGCACCTATTCCAGTGTGCTGTTCTGCTGCGCAGCCGGTATCATCTGGCTGTGCCGCCCGGTGATGCACATTATGAAGTCCAACTACTACTACGCATGGCACTTTGTGCCGTTCCTTGTGCTGGCTTCCACCTGCAGCTGCTTCAACCAGTTCATGAACAGCGTGTATGTGGTGAATAAAAAGTCCACCCGCAGCATGATCACCATGATGGCGGGTGCTGTGAGCAACTGCATCATGAACTACTTCTTCATCAAGTGGTGGGGGCCTGTGGGCGCTACCTATGCATCCTTCCTTGGCCTTGCGCTGGTGTTCACCCTGCGTGCCATCGATGCCCACCGCATGATCGGGATGCAGGTACATCCGGGCCGCGTGCTGGTGAATGCGGCTGCGCTGGTGATCGAAGCCTTTGTGCTGCTGGCCGAAACGCCGCTCTACGGCCTGTGGACCGGCATCATCACGGCGCTGATCATCCTGTACAACTTTGCCGGTGTGTGGGCCATGGCCCGCATCCTGCTGCCCAAACTCCTTGGCCGCCGCGGCAAGGCACTGGTAAATGTGATCGACGGCTGGATCGCACCCAAGAAAGCATAACAGCATAACTGAAAATAAACGCAGAAAGTCCCCAGAACGCTGGTTCCGGGGACTTTTTCAGCAATCGGGAAAACTTTCAGTGCCGGGCATTTTTGCCGGTCAGGCTGGCAAAAGCGCCGCCAGCCATTAGGGCAAAAAGTACCGCCATTCCTCAGAATGACGGTAAAACGGATGCGGCAGATCAGGCAAGATGCTTTTCCAGCCAGCTGCCGATATCTTCAAACACTTCCTGATGGTTCGTTTCCACCAGCAGTTCATGCCGGGCACCGGGGTACAGCTTGCATTCAATGTTCTGCACACCGGCATCTTTCAGGCTCTGGATGGCGCGCTGCACGCCCTTGCCCTGTTCGCCCACCGGGTCGGCATCGCCAGCCAAGAACAGCAGCGGCAGGTCTTTGGGCATCTTTGCAAGGAACGCCGGGTCGTGCAGGCGCAGGATGCCGCTGAACATGCTGTAGTAGGCGTTCAGCGTAAAGGTAAAGGTGCAGCGTTCGTCGGCCAGATATTTGTCCACCTCGGCCTGATCGCGGTTGAGCCAGTCGTGGGTGGTGCGGCCCTCCAGCCCTTTGTTGTAGCCCATAAAGGACATGTTGGCCACGAACTTGCTGCGGTACTGCCAGCCGTGGAAAGCAGCCAGCACCCGGCAGAGGGTCTTGGCAAACTGTACCAGCGCTTTGGGCTGGAAGCCGGTGCCCATGATGATGGCGCCGTCCAGTTCGCTGCCATACTCACACAGGTACTGCCGGGCATAGAACGAACCCATGCTGTGGCCCAGCAGGAAATAGGGTACCCCCGGGTACAGCTCTTTGGTGTGCACGGTCATGGCGTGCAGGTCGGCCAGAACAGCGCGGTTGCCGTCCGGCTCGGCAAAGTAGCCGTAGTCCGCTTTGGTGCGGATGGAGCCGCCGTGGCCCAAATGGTCGTGGCCGGTAACAAGGATGCCCCGCCCGGCCAGATATTCCGCCAGCGGCTTGTAACGGTCAATAAATTCCACCATGCCGTGGGACAGCTGCAGAACCGCCTTTACTTCACCCTCCGGCACACAGCGGAAGGCATGCAAAGTCCGCCCCGGCACAGTGGACGGGACGGTGAAATCGATCATCTGGCTCATAGCAGAGCCTCCTTTTTGTGTGTTTTACAGTGCACCGATCTTGCGGCGGCAGGCCGGGCAGATGCAGTAGCCCGCAAACTGCACCGAAGACTCATCCACCTCGCCGCAGAAATCGCAGCTGCCGGCGGGGCGGTGCTTTTTCAGGACGA
>OGJJ01000616.1_pt1 | contig 31218 bp, 42 predicted proteins | sample 1572081 | NCBI WGS metagenome assembly OGJJ01 (sample SAMEA2582122, study PRJEB24529) | metagenome | biome: Human gut stool | place: China | collected 2011
GCAGCGCCCGGAGTGTTGCTATTTTTGGAGGGAGTAAAGGAGAAAAAAGATGATCTTCACATGTGCACCTGAAAATGAAAAGCGAGACGGTGTAGATTACCGCACCGTCAAAGCGTGGTTCCAGCAGTGCAGAGACCTGGCGGAGAAGGTCGAGGCCCAGAAGCAGAAGATCCAGCGCATCCGGGACACTGCCGAAAAATGCACCCAGAGCATGAGCGGGATGCCCACGGGCGGTGGAGCCGGTGACAAGGTGGGCTTTGCCGTGGAGAGAATCGACACAGAAGAGCGGAACCTCAAGCAGATGGAGCTTGATCTCTGTGAACTGCGCATCGAAGCTGCCCGGCGGATCAACTGCCTGAGCGGCTCCATGCGTACTCGCAAGCAGGCTGACTGCATTCACGGTTTTTACGTTAAGAACTTGTGCCAGCGCGAAATCGCGGAGAGCGTGGGATTTAAAAACACCCATGCCGTTTCCGTCTATATCCGGGAAGGAATAGAGGCGCTTGCAGAAATTTGGAAAGATATCCAAACTGACCGATAAAACGTGTATTATTTTGGCACGTTTTTTGTACCTTTTGAATTGACATTTGTACTGAATTCCTGTATCGTGACATAAGCGGAACCGCGCAAAGCGGTGCGCCGCTCCTCAGCAGCTTCCAAAGCGCGGCCCCGTACGAATTCTCCTTTCGTTCATGCCGCTTAACGCTTTTCGCTTTGACACCGTGCTTTGCGGGCTGCTTCTATGCGAGAAATGGTGTCCAGACCGACCATGGAGGTTTAGGCGCAGTTCAAGTCTGCAATCTCGCACCGAACGCCGCAAAGTCTGTAGCGCGGCAGATCTGACGCATGGAGTGATTCACCACCGGTGTTCGGGTGGGTGTGGGATCCCTGAAATCTTGCCCACGCCCTGAAACCTCCGCCCGTGAACAGCAGCACCGGAAATCCGAGCGGGCCAGCATGCCCCGCAGGATGTGCGTCAACTCAAGCAGCCCCGGCGGCGAACCGTGGGCTGTTTTTATTTGCTATATGGCCGCCTGAGCGCAATGTGGAGCGCGGTGCGTGTGTGTAGGCACGGCTGGTTCGATTCCAAGGGCGGCTTTTTATACTCCGGCAGCTCAAGTGGTAGAGCAGCGGTCTCCAAAACCGCAGGTTGCAGGTTCGAGCCCTGCCTGGAGTGCCAGACTTTGCATGACCGGGGGACGGCATGCAGAGAGTAGCGGGGCATCTGGCCGCAAAAGTTCCGGATGCAGCGGCAACGTCTTACTGTCCGGTAAAAACAGATAACGGCGGTGCTGCTTATATGCCGTCATAGCTCAACTGGGAGAGCGCCGCCCATTTAAGGCGGGACAACGTTGGTGACACCACATGGCTGTTACAACCCGATACATCCGAGGCACTGAACCATGCCCCGGCGGGGGCCTGTGGGTGCCGGTTCAAATCCGGCTGACGGCTACCGTGATTTTTAGCTTGAAATAGCTTGAGATTTAGCTTGAGCAATTTCGGGCTTTTTTGTTTTATTGGGAGGTGAGCGCATGGCGTTCGGCGAATCGTACGAGGAGTTTGTTGAAAAGTTCAAGCCCAAAAAGACCACGGATGATTGCTATACACCGCCCAGCGTGTACGCGGTCATACGGGACTGGGCTTGCAATGAATATGGAATCGACCCAGCTAAAATTGTGCGCCCATTCTACCCGGGCGGCGATTATGAGCGCTTCGATTATCCAGAGGGTGCTGTGGTGCTGGACAACCCGCCGTTTTCGATCTTGTCCCGAATCTGCGGATTCTATCTCGATCGTGGAATTTCGTTCTTCCTGTTCGCTCCGTCTTTGACGGCGTTTTCTGGAAGGACAAATACTATGCGGATGAACCATATTATTTGTGACTGTCAAATCGAATATGAAAACGGTGCAATCGTCAAAACGAGCTTTGTGACCAGCTACGGCGGGGACGTCGTAGCGCAGACCGAATCCAGGCTGACGAAGCTTGTAAACGATGAGGTGGAGCTCCTGCGGCGCACCAAAACAGTACAACTGCCAAAGTATACATACCCGGATCATATTGTAACGGCGGCATTGCTTCAACGTTATAGCCGCTATGGCGTTGATTTCAAAGTGCACAAAAAGGACTGCACTCCAATTTATGCACTGGACGCACAACGTTCCACGGGAAAAAGCATTTTTGGCGGTGGATTGCTGCTGTCTGATTGTGCTGCGGCTGAGAGGGCTGCGGCTGAGAGGGCTGCGGCTGAGAGGGCTGCGGCCATAAAATGGGAACTGTCCGCGAGGGAGTGCGCTATTGTAGAGTATTTGAACAGCCATGAAAACTGAATATGACATCAAGACTTTAGGAAGGTGGTGGCAGTGGGTGCGCAGCGGTTGACAGACAAGCAGAAAAAGAAGATCATTGCGGACTATGTGCAGCTGCAAAGTTACCGGGCCGCCGCAAGGCAAAACGGCGTTTCAGACGCAACCGTCCGAAAAATCGTAAAAGGAGACCCGGAAAGTTCGCAAAAGTGCGCACTAAAAAAAGAGGAAAATGCGCAGGACATGCTCTCCTACATGGACAGCAAGAAAGAGCGTGTTCAGGAGATCATAGATGTTTATCTCGGTGCCCTGACAGACCCGGAGAAGCTGGAAGGGGCAACCTTGCAGCAGATCACCACGGCGCTCGGCACTCTGATCGACAAGTGGACAGTCATTGACGATCGAAAGAAGGGCGACTCCTTCCACCAGACCGTAGAAGATGACCCCATCACCAAGAGCTTGAAGGAGGAGTTTAAGAAATGAGCTTCTCCCCGAAGCAAAAACAGATCCTGACTTTTCCGTATGAAAGCGACTACGATGCCCTGATCTGTGACGGTGCGGTTCGTTCCGGCAAGACCTCCATTATGTCTTTGTCCTTCGTGCTCTGGATGATGGCAGAATTCAACCATTGCTCCTTTGCATTTTGCGGAAAGAGCGTGGGCGCGGTGGAACGCAACATTGTTCAGCCGCTTCTGTCTGTCCGGTACTTGCAGCAGCAGTTCCAGATCACCTACAACCGCAGCGGCCACGTTCTCACAGTGCAGCGCGGCAGCAAGGTAAACATGGTGTACCTGTTCGGAGGCAAGGACGAAAGTTCTTACATGCTCATTCAGGGCATCACGCTGGCCGGGGTGCTGCTGGATGAGGTGGCGCTCATGCCCCGGAGCTTTGTGGAGCAGGCGCTGGCCCGATGCTCTGTCACCGGTGCCAAGTTCTGGTTCAACTGCAACCCGGAGAACCCGGAGCATTGGTTTCGCAAGGAGTGGATCTTACAGGCCAAAAAACATCGGGCGCTGCATCTGCACTTCTTGATGGACGATAACCCGTCACTGGATGAGCGCACCCGGGAACGCTACCGCAGCATGTACAGCGGCGTGTTCTATGAACGCTACATTCTGGGCCGATGGGTGATGGCCGAGGGCCTGATCTACGATATGATGGACACAGAAAAGAATGTTTTCAAGCCGGGTGAAGAGCCTTGCTGGCTTCGTTCTGTGGCCGTTCGGTGGATTGGCGTAGACTATGGAACTGTTAACGACACGGTGTTTTTAGAGGCTTATGACGACGGAGAAACGCTTTGGATTACAAGCGAATACCGGTGGGCGAGTAGGCAGGAACACCGGCAAAAAACAGATGAGGAATACGCTGATAATTTTATGGAGTTTATGGGCAAAAATCCTTGCGCAGTCATTGTTGACCCCTCTGCAGCGTCGTTTATTGAGGCAATCAGGAGGAGGGGTGTTTATGTTATGGAGGCAGAGAACGATGTATTAGACGGTATTCGGCGGGTATCAACGCTGATGAGTAAAAGACAACTCAAAATATGTTCGATTTGTACCGGCTTGCTGGATGAACTCGGCACATACCGGTGGGACGATAAAGCCGCCCTTATGGGCGTGGAAAAGCCCATCAAACAGCAGGATCACGGCCCGGATGCCCTGCGCTATTTGTGCAACACGGCAGTACCTCACTGGAGGTATGGGGAATAAAAAAGCCCAGATGTTTATCTGGGCACAGAGTTAATCTATCTTCATTCGCTGCTTAATTGCTTTCACAATAAAAGCGTTCAAGCTTTCCCCGGCGGCATCTGCAGCCGCTTGAACTTCCTCTTTGGTCGGGCTGACCTCTTTTTTGAGGATGAGGTTTACCCGGTCATACGCTTTGGCATTCCATTTGTTGTTCGCTCTGGTTCGTGCGGTTCCCATTATTTCCACCTCGCTTTCTGCTTATATTATATACTATGCTTGACACTTGCGCAAGTGTACAATATACACTTACACAAGTACAGAAGTTTGTGCAGTGTGCGAATTGTATGTAACTGCGCAATGGTATATACTATATCTTGTGAGCAAGAGGAGCGGAAAGGAGGCCGCCCATGAAGTTCAATGATTTCAAAAAGCTGAACCGTGACGAACAGCGTGAGAAGTTTGAACAGTACAAAAAAGAGTGGTTAGCCGCTCGTAACAGCTAACCACTCGTAGGTCAGAGAAACCAGTTTCAGAAAAGCTCCTCTTACTCACATTTTATTTTATTTGAAAACAAAAGTCAAGTAGAATGTGGGGTTTTTACAATGAACTATCCTGTTACACGTGAATCTTTTCTGAAATCTTTCGATATGAACAATCCAGATATCGACGAAATTTTTGTCTCGTGCGTTGATGATGTTTGCAAGCTTATGAACATTGCCTATGAGTCAGGTTTGGTAGATGGAAAGAAAGGAAACACAAAATGAGTAAAGTCATTGATTTGACTGGGCAGAGATTTGGAAGGCTGGTTGTCATCGAAAGAGCTGAAAATAGTGCTCAAGGAGGTGCCAGATGGCTTTGCAGATGCGACTGCGGGAACGAAAAAATAGTTCACCGCCGGGAACTTCTCAATGGTGATGCTCGTTCTTGCGGTTGTCAGAGAAAAGAGGCCACAGTAAAGCGATCCGTTAAGCATTATGGTCGAAGAGATACGCCACGGCTTTACAGAATCTGGCATCACATAAAAGAAAGATGCTATTCACCATCTTGCAAAGAATTTCGCTGGTACGGTGCGCGTGGAATTAGCATGTGTGACCAATGGCTGAACGATTTTACAGCTTTCAGAGATTGGGCGTTGTCAAACGGATATACCGATAAATTGACAATCGACCGAATCGACAACGACGGAAATTATGAGCCGTCAAATTGCAGATGGGCCACAATGAAAGAGCAATGTGCAAACAGACGAAATAGCCCGAAAAACAAATAACCAAAGAATCGCATCTTATCGATAGGTAGGGTGCGATTTTCATTTGATTGGAGGTTTGAGCGTGTCCAGACGTAACAAAAACCGCCCCGCCGGGGGCGCAGAAAAACCGAATACGGCCACGCTGGACGCATTTTCCAACCCGCTGTTCTCGCTGGGGTACGGCTCACAAAGCCCGCTGGAAGCAACGGAGTATCCGCTGACCCGGATGACGGACAATTACGCCTTGCTGAACAGCTTGTACCGCAGCAACTGGGTGGTGCAGAACGTCGTTGGGCTGCTCGTGGACGATATGCTCAGAGAGTGGTACGACCTCAAGAGCACCACACCGGAACAAGGAAAGGCAATCCAGACTGTGGAGCGTTCCACCCGGCTCCGGGACCGTGTGAGCACCGGCCTGAAATGGGGCCGCCTGTATGGCGGTGCCGCCGGGCTCATCCTCGTTGACGGACAGGAAGACCTTTCCCGCCCGCTGGATGCCGAAGCGGTTCTTCCCGGCAGCTTCCGGGGGCTGTACATCCTCGACCGTTGGCAGGGAATCAGCCCGGATGCAGGCCTGACCTTTGAGGGCGGGGAGCTTGTCCCGGAGTATTACAGCATCAACGATGCCGCCGGGCACACTGCCGCCCGTGTCCATCACTCCCGCCTTGTGCGGTTCGTGGGCCGGGAGCTTCCCGATCTGGAACGGCAGGCAGAGCTTTACTGGGGCGAATCCGAGGTGGAAGCGCTCTATAACGACGTGGTTGCTCACGACAACGTCAGCGCCAACATGGCCGCGTTGACCTTTCAGGCGAACATCAACACCATGGAAGTCAAAGGCTTGGAACAGCTGCTCTCCATGTCCAGCCCGGATGTGCAGCGGCGTTTCTGGAACACCATGCAGGCCCAAAAAGTCCTGCGTTCCAATTTCGGAATGCAGCTGGTGGAGCAGGGAAACAAGATCAGCAACACCCAGTACACCTTTACAGGCCTGTCTGACGTGTACGAGAGCATGTGCCTGAACTTGTGCGGTGCCTCCCACTACCCCATGACCAAGCTTTTTGGCCGTTCCCCGGCGGGCATGAACGCCACCGGCGAAAGTGACCTGAAAAACTACTACGACTACGTGGACACCCTGCGGGAAAGCAAGCTGCGGCCCATTCTGGACAAGCTGCTCCCGGTGGTAGCCCGCAGCGCAGGCATTGAGCAGATCGACCTTGACATAACGTTCCCACCCCTGTGGACACCCACTGCAAGCGAGACGGCCACGATCGCCAAGGAAAAGACTGATGTCATTATCGCGGCGTTTCAGGCCGGGCTTCTTGACGCAGATGTGGCAATGCGTGAGCTCAAGAAACTGGAGGACGAGACCGGCCTGTTCGGCTCCCTGACCGACGAACTGATCGCCGCAAAGCAGGGCCAGACCTATCAGGACGTGACAGCCCTGCGTGACCCGCTGGCGGGGCTTATGAGCGAGAATGTGCAGGAAGATACTGAGGAGGGCGAGTAAAATATGCCTACTCTTGCCCGTGCATCCCCTGAGCGGGAGCTGCAGCGCCTTATCCGGCTGTACCTCAAGGCGGAGACGGACATCATCAACGAGATTGGCCGCCTGCGCAGCCGGGGGCTTGTGGACTATCACGCCGTGGCCGCGCTGGAACGGGTGCAGGAGATTCTCCGAAAGCTGGAAACGGATGAATGGGAGTATGTGCCCCGCATGGTCGAGGCGCAGTTTTACGTCCATCACCCGGAGGCCCGGGCGATTCCCGGCGAGACCGCGGAAAAGCACCTGCGCGGCTACACCAACGCCCAGAGCCTTACCAGCACCCAGACGGATATCGTGCAGAAGCTCACGATGAACCTTATGGGCCAGCTGGTGGACGGGAACATGACGGTGCTTTCCGCTCTGCAAAGCGCCCTTCTGGGCCGGACTGAGCCGGACGTTTACCGGCGTATCGGTCTGGAGCAGGTGGCGGCACAGCAGGCTATGGGCCGGGGCATCAACCAGAGCGTCCCTGCCTTTGTGGATGCTCTGCGCCGGGAGGGCGTGACGGCGTTCACGGACAAGGCGGGGCGAAATTGGAGCTTGCACACCTATGCAACGATGGTTTCCCGCACCACATCCAGACAGGCTGAAATCCTTTCTGTGGTGACGCAGAACGAGGGGCATGACTTGTATCAGATTAGCTCCCACGGCACAACCTGTGCTCTCTGCGCTCCGTATGAGGGCCGGGTATACAGCAAGAGCGGTAAAGACCCGCACTTCCCTCCTCTTTCGGATGCGTTCGGCAAAGTAGACCCCGCCGGGCCGGATGACCTGACGAACAGCTGGCTGAACATCCACCCGAACTGCTTAGTCGGTGGAGGATTTGTACTTGCTGAGGGCGTTATGGCGCATAGTTGCAGGGAATACAACGGCCCTGTAATCCACCTCGTCACTGCCAGCGGAAACGAAATCTCCGTCACTCCAAATCACCCGATACTGACCCTTCGAGGATTCGTTCCGGCTGGAAGTCTCCATGAACGAGACAAAGTCGTTGAGGCAACCGGGAAATATGCAGCTCTCTTGAGAAAGGCACCAAATGATGTATACGTTCCAACCAGAGTTGAGGAGATACCTCATGCGGTCATTGAGCCGGGCGGCAGCACGTCCGTCCGAGTGGAAGGCTCCCCCATACAATTCCACGGCGATGGAATCCCCAATAGCAAAGTCGATATTGTATTTTCCGACAGCCTTAGAGTAAATGTACGAAATGCTTTGGGAGGTAAGCCAATTGGCAAACCAAGATTCCCATCTACTCATTTTAGGAGGATGCGCTTCTTTGCCTTTAGCGCGCCGTTCCAAATCCTCAAGAGTGCGTTTTTTGCCTTTAACGGCTTCGTGGGCCGCTTTGGTTTTGTAAGTGGAGTCAAAGGAGTATCCATTCAAGCGAAAAAGCTTTCCAATGTAGGACGACGAACGATTGCAGGTATTGGCGATTTCTGCAAAAGTCATTCCCTGCTTATGCAAAACCAAAAACTTTTGAAATTCGTCCGCTCTGGATGCGATGTATTCAGGAGAAACATCCAAAAACTTTTTAGCGTGACGCTTCGGATTGGGAATAATCCCATAATCAATACAAGCTCGTTTGATTGTGGACTGTGTTACTCCGAAATGCTCCGAAATTTGAGCATAAGTGAGCCGCTGACAGCGCAAAGACTCCAAAGCCTCTTTAGTGATGGTGCTCTTGTCGTAAGTGAGCTTATTCATGTTAGTACCTCTCAATATCAGGGAAAAGTGTACAATCTTCAAACGGAGTTTGGATTCTATACTTATAATAACATAGTTACACACAATTGTCTACATGCTTTAAGACCCTGGACACCCGCCGGGCGGACGGAGGAAGAGCTGGAACGGATCAGGCACTTTTCCGACCCCAGAACGAACCCGTACAGCCGAGACCCGCGCACCAAGGCACAGATCGAGGCCTACCGCAAAAAAGAGCAGGGACGCAACCGCTGGCTGCGGAACTACCGCCAGTGGGAGAAATACCGCATGGCTCTGGGTGACAAGGTGCCCAAGACCTTTGAGACCTTCCAGCGGCACAAGCTGGCAGATGACGAAAAATATCACAAATGGATGAACGCATACAGAAGCGGAGGTGATGCCGATTGATTGCGTACTATGGAAGCAAACTGAGCCCTCACATGACGGAAACGCCGGAGGGCTTTTTGATTTGCCATGATGTCAAAATCGCCCGTACCGGCACGCAGAACTATCTGGCCCGGGAGATCGGGCTGGACGGGATGCCTGAGCGTGTTCTTCAGGTGACACGAAGCGCCGAGGACGTGTTTGACCCGGCGGCAATTGCCAGTTTTGAGGGCAAAGATGTCACCAATACCCATCCCTCGGAGATGATCATGCAGGAAAATCAGGCCGCCTACTCCAAAGGCCACGCAGAGAATGTTCGCCGAGTGGGTGATTATCTGGTGGCTGACCTGTACCTGAAAGACCCCACACTGATCTCCGAGGTCAAGAACGGGGCCATGCGGGATGTGTCCTGTGGCTATTACTGCCAGTACGAGGCAGACGGTGCAGGATACCGGCAGACCCATATCAGAGGAAATCACATCGCCATCGTGCCCCGTGGGCGCGCTGGCCGTGATGTCGCAATAAAAGATAGCGCCGCCGAACTTCCGGCGGAGAAAGGCAAGGTAAAACACATGAGCAAGAGCAAGAGTTTGCTGTCTCTGTTCGGTCTGGCGGCAAAGAACGCGGCCCCCGAAGAGCTTGACAGCATGGTGGAGACCGCTGCCGCAGCGCTGGATGCAGCACCCGCCGTTCCGGCGCAGGATGCAAACCCCGCTAAAGACACAGATCCCACTGACACCCAGAATACCGCTGTTCTGGACGCGCTGAACAACCTTTCCGGCAAGCTGGATCAGCTGATCGCTGCCAACACCAAAAAGACAGAGGACAAAGAGCCGGAAGACCTGGACAAGGTGATCGCTGAAATGTCCGGCGAAAAGCCTGACAAGAAGGAAAAGGACGAGGACGAAAACGGCTCCACCACTGTTCCTTCCGAGGACGAGTGCGCAAAGCCTGCCGCCAATGACAGCGGTCTGGCTCTGCTGAAAGCCATGCGCCCCATCATCAACGGCATTCAGGACAAGGCCACCCGTGATGCCCTGTCCAAGACCCTGATCGAGCAGGTCAAGGGTACCAGCTCCGTGGATGCCATCGCAAAGGCTGCGCAGGACAGCGCCGCCGCTGCCGCCAGCGCATCCGGTAAGAACCGGTATGAGCAGCTGTGCCAGGCTTCCCAGTCTGCTTACAACGACCGCAATCCCCACATGAAGAAGGAGGGCTAAATTATGTCCCTGAACACTCAGATTATCGGCAAGACCATGCCCCACGGCTTTGCTGGCACTTATGCCCGCCAGCCGGATATGATCGTCAACACCCGCCCCGTTGGCGGCACCGAGAACATCCCCTTTGGCACCGCCCTGAAGTACGACGGCGGCAAAGTCGTGGTGATGGGCGGTGCAGGCACTACCGCTGCACAGTTCGCAGGCATTGCAGGCAGCGAGGTCAAGAGCGCCCTGGTCTATCCTGACCAGAACGGCGGCAAATACGCCCCCGGCGAGGCCTGCAGCGTGTTCCAGCGCGGCAGCATCAACGTGCTGTGCCGGCGCGGGACCCCGGCTCTGGGCGGTGACGTTTACGTCCGCATTGCCAAGACCGATGACTATGCCACCGCACTGGTAGGCGGCTTCGAGGCGGAAGCGGACGAAAAGACCGCCGGGAACTCCGTCAAACTTACCAACTGCCAGTGGGGCGGCGCGGCTGATGCCAACGGCGTGGCCGAGCTGGTCATCCTCACCCGTGCAAACGCCTGATAGGAGGGATTAGACTATGGCAAACTTCCAGAACGTCGGCACCACCAATGCCGGTACTTTCACCGTAAACAACGCCGGTGCTGCGCTGCCCGGCGGCACTCCCACCATGGACGCGGCTGCCATCCAGAGCGGCAATGCGTTCCTTACCAGCGAGCTGGAAAAGCGTGACCCGCTGATCCGCAAGCCCCTCACCAGCGTCACCTATCCCCGTGATATCCCCATCGAGGTGGGCGGCGGCTGGGTCGATTACGTCTCCGCCATGTCCGTGGCCTACGGTATGGCAGGCGGCTCCGGCGCTTCTGCCGTCAACGGCGGCGGTTCCAACGGCATCCCTGTGGTGCAGGCCAGCGTGAGCAAGGGCGCGTTCAAAGCCCATGTCTTTGCCGCCGCTCTGCGTGTGATGTTCGTGGATATGCAGCGCGCAAACTTCATTGGCCGCAGCCTTGACCAGATGCTGCAGGACGGCATCCGGCTGGCCTACGACAAGCACATGGATCAGAACACCTACATCGGTTTCGACGAGTACGCTACCACCGGCCTTGTCAACAATCCCGATGTCACCAAGACCACTGCCGCAACTTCCGGCACCGGCTCCTCTGCCAAGTGGGCGGACAAGACCCCCAAGCAGATCCTGACGGACATCAACAATGCCATCACCGCCGTGTGGGCCGCCAACGAGTACGACGAGGCAGGCATTCCCAACCACATCCTGATCCCCTATGAGCAGTACAGCTACATCACCACCACCATGGTGAGTGACCTGGGCACTGAGACCATCTACGACTTCCTGAAAAAGCACAACGTGGCCGCAAACCACGGCGTGGATCTGGAGATCGTTCCCACCCGCTGGGTCAAGGGCGCTGGTGCTTCCAACGGTGACCGCATGGTGGTGTACGTCAACAACCGCCGCTTTGTCAAGGCGGACGAGCTGGTGCCCCTGTCCCGCGTGATGAGCGCCCCCAACGTTACCAATGTCTGCTACGACACCGCCTATATGGCAAACGCATCCGAGGTGCAGCTCATGTATCAGACCTCCATGCTGTACGTGGACGGCATCTGATCAGGAGGTGGCAGAAATGGCTTTTGTGCTTTCCAAAGCAAACATCATCCTGCCCAGCGCAGACGGCTCTCAGACCTTCCCGCTCCACCGGGAGCAGCTGGTTGAAGTGCCGGGCTGGGCGGCAGAGACGGCCTACTTCAAGGCGCTGGTGGCCGATGGTGACATCGTACCCACTGGCCGCAGCGACAAGGCCGTGCAGGATGCCGCAGACAAGCCTGTCCGAAAGAAAAAGACTGCGGACTGGGACAAGCCTGCCGAACCGCAGGAAGACTGAGGAGGCTGCCCATGTGCTGGACGATGAAACCGCAGTTTCAGGGCATTCTTGCACAGGCCGCAAATCTGGGGCAGAGCGTGGGCAATTACACCGCAGAGCAGTTCAAGGCGGAATACCCGCAGTTCTGTGACGCGGACGGCAATTGCCACCTGCCGGATGTGATGCTGGAAGAGATCGTGAAAATGGCAAACATCAGCATTCAGCCTGATAAATGGCTGGACAGCTGGCATTATGCCGTGGGTCTTTATGTGGCCCACTACGTCACTTTGCAGCTGCGCACCTATTCGGAGAGCACCGCCACCCCGGCGCAGGCGGCATCGTCCGGCGCTCTGGTGGGTGTGGTGAAGTCTGCCACGCTGGGCGACAGCTCCGTGACCTACGATACCAGCGCATTGACCGCAGGAACGGCGGACTGGGGCGACCTGAACGCCACCACCTACGGTCAGATGCTGGCAAACCGTGCCCGCTTTATCGGCGCGGCCGGAACTTTTGTGATGTGAGGTGCACCCATGAACTGGAATGACTGGTATACCGACCTGATGGAGATCAGGCGCACGGAAAACGTGAAGGACGGAAATCTGACCCGCAAGGAACGGAAGGTCGTCCGATCCGGTGTTCCGTGCCGGGTGTACCGCAGCCAGGACAAGGCCCCGACGATGACCCAGACAGCAGCCAATGTCCAGAAAACGGACAAGCTGGCCTGCGATATCAATGTGGATATCAAGCCCGGTGATGAGCTAGTGATCCACAGAGGGGCGCGGCTGGGATACGCGCTGCAGGAGACCCGGTATTTTGCCGGGGACCCTGATCTGTACTATGAGCCCTTCGGGGCGGTGCTGCCCGGTCTGGCCCACCAAGAGATCACGCTTCTCAGTCAGGAGCGTGTGAAATGAACCTGCAGGAGTACATCAAGAAGCTGGAAGCGGCGCAGACCGCTTTGCCCGAAATGCTCGCAGACGTTGCCCGCAATGCCACTCTCCGGGCCGTAGAAGCGGCGCAGGATAAGACTCCTCCCACAGCGGACAGCCTGAGCGGGACCAACACCCGCACCGGAGAGCTGAAACAGCACTGGGCAACTGACAGCCTCGCAGAGCCCCGGTTGCAGGGTGGAGAGATCGTCACCGAGCTGAACAACAACAAAAAATACGCCTCTTACGTCAACGACGGCCACCGGATGGACAAGCACTTTGTGCCAGGGCTATACGCAAATCCCTATACCGGGATGCTGGAATACGACCCGGGCCGCCGGGACGAGGTGGGCATGATGGTGGGCACGAAAACGACCTACGTTGAGGGCCTGCACATGTCCGATGCAGGCATTGAAGCCTATAAGCACACCGTGAAGATAGAGACAGAAAAAGCCATGAACAAGCTGGGAGAGATGCTGAAATGAACTTTACCCTCACAACGCTGGCCCGGTCTCTGGCGGAGTATCTGGCTCCCTTCCTGCCCGGCGTGCAGATGTTGGAAGACCCTGCACAGCAAGGCGTAGAGCCGCCCTGCATGTTTATCCAGCAGCGGGGCAGTGACATCAAGCCTTACCCAGGCGGGCGCTGGCTACGCACCATCCGGCTCGACCTGACCTATCTGCTGGACTACAACCTCACAGACCTGCGCCAGCAGTACAACAAAGCCGCTGAAGCACTCGATTTCTGCATGGAAACATTCCCCTATTCCGATGGAACAGAAGCGGAAAAGCTCCTGCACGCCTACGAGCGCAGCGCGGATATCGACGATGACGGCCTGCATTACAAGTTTGAGCTGCGTGTCTTTGTGGAAAAGCCCGTGGACGCAGTGAAGATGCAGACCCAGACCGTGAATCAGAAGGTAGACCAATGAAACAGGATAATACCCAATACAGCCGGGAAGTGCTGCTGAAAGACCCGCGTTTTGCGGGGTATCAGCCGGATTTTCTGGCTGTTGTTTTACACAAACCGTTTTACACCCTCGCAGAGGCTGAGGCCGCTGTGAAAGAATTTTGGAAGGAGTGACACCTATGGCAGCAGGCGGAACCTGGACCGTACAGAACAAGGTGCGGCCCGGCATTTACTTTAAATTTCGCTCCAAGAACCAGCAGAACCTTACCATCGGTGATCGTGGCAAGGTGACGATCTGCGAACCCATGAGCTGGGGGCCCGTCAGCAAGGTGATGGAGATCGCCGCCGGGGAAGACCTGACCCCCTATACCGGTTACGACATCACAGACGCACACAATCGCTTTGCATCCATGATCTTCAGCGGCTCCAACCGCACCGCAGCACCCACCAAGCTGCTGCTTTACCGCCCGGCCGCTGCGGACAGCGCAAAGGCCACCGGCGCTATCACCCCGCTGACGGCTACCGCAAAATATCCCGGCTCCCGAGGCAACGACATCGTTGTGATCGTCACTGCACTGACGGAACCTGCGGGCAGTTTCCAGGTCTCCACGGTCGTTGACGGTGTGGTGAAGGATCAGCAGACTGGCAAGACCGTTGCAGACCTGACCGGCAATGACTGGGTGGATTTCAGCGGCACGGGCACTCTGGCCGCAAATGTCGGCACCCAGCTTTCCGGCGGCAAAGACGGCGAGGTAAACTCTTCCGCATACAGCACCTACCTGACGAACATCGAGCCCTACAACTTCGATTCCATGCTGTACGACGGCGAGGATGCCACCGTAAAGACCGCGATGGAGACCTTTATCAAGCGCGTGAACACCGAAGTGGGCCGCTTCTCTCAGCTGGTGGAAGCCAATGCCACCAACCCTGACACCCGCTTTATCGTCAACGTGTGCAGCGGTTTGGTGATGAACGATGGAACCACCCTGACCCCGAAGGAAGCCGTCTGGTGGGTCGGCGGTGCGCTTTCCGGAGCGACCTACGCCAACGACCTGACGAATGCCGCCGTTCCCAACGCGGTGGACGTTTCCCCCAAGATGACCCACAACCAGTATGTGGATGCCATCAATGCAGGCAAGTTCGTGTTCAACGCCGATGACGGCACCGTCCGGGTGGAGTATGACATCAACTCTCTGGTCACCTATACCAGCGAGATCGGCGAGGTGTACCGCTACAACCGCACCATGCGGCTGTGCAACACCATTGCCAACGACCTGTACAAGCAGTTCGCCCAGAGCTATGTGGGCATTGTGGACAACACCGAGGACGGCCGCCGCCAGTACAAGAGCGCCATCGTCAAATATCTGGATCAGATCCAGGCATCCGGCGGCATCCAGAACTTCAACGGCGAGACGGATGTCATCGTGGAAGCAGGCGAGGCAAAGGATGCCGTGCTCATTACGCTGGCCATCGAGGCCGTGGGCAGCACCAACAAGATCTATATCACCCTGGATGTGGCGTAAGGAGGTACAAAGATGAGTTATTTGATGGCCCAGGACACCCTGAACGGTGCAGAGGGCAAAATTACCATTACCCGGAACGGCCGCATTCTGGAAGCCGCAGGTATGCGGAACATCAAGACCATTGCAGGCATTCAGACTTCGGACATGAAGACCATCGGCACCCGAAAGGTGCAGAAAAAGGCCAACGGTGTCACCCAGACCGGTACCGGTAACGTCTATTTTGGTTCCAACGGCTCCAACCTGTTCACCGATATGGTGCTGAACTACATCGAAAACGGCGTGCAGGATCTGTTTGACATCACCATCACCAACCAGGACCCCACGTCCAGCGTGGGTGCTCAGGTAATGGGCTATTATGGCTGTGTGCTGACCGGTGATATTCCGCTGTCCATTCTGGACGACGAGGAGGCCATGCTGAACTACGATTTCAATTTCAGCTATACCAGCGTCAAGCGTCTGGAAGCATTCAACGACCCCACCAACCTGGGCAGCAACTGATTTTAGGAGGTATTTTTTATGAGCGCACTTTCTGCATTTCTGCATCCCGCTGTGACCTGCGAGGAAAAGGAGGTCATCATCTCCAAGCGTTTTCTGGGCGAGGACGGCAAACCGACCCCGTTCAAGATCCGCTCCCTGACCCAGGAGGAAAACGCCGCCATCATCAAGGCATCCACCCGGCAGAAAAAGGTGGACGGCCAGTGGCAGGATTCCATTGATGCCAACGAGCTGAGTGCCCGCACCATCGTGGAAGCTACCGTTTTCCCGGATTTTCGCAGCGCGGAGCTGTGTGAGCGCTACGGCACCAAAGACCCGGTTCAGGTTCCCGGCAAGATGCTTCTGGCCGGGGAGTTTAGCCGCCTGATCGATGCCGTGAGCAAGCTCTCCGGCTTTGACAAGAGTCTGGACGAAGAGGCAAAAAACTGATCTCCGGGGGCAGCTGGGATATCGACGTGCTGGTGGCATACTACTGCTTCGATAACCTTAGCTGGCCCCCGGGCAAGTACGATGCCCTGCCGGTGCGTGAAAAAGCGCTGGTCAGGGCATTTGCTTTGCGCTCCATGGAAAAGCGCAGAGAAGAGACCCAGCGAATGAAGGAGGCGGGACGAAATGGCTAAAATTCAAGAAACGCTTGTCCTTCAGGATCAGTTTTCCTCTTCCTTTGGTGCATACATTCAGGCTGCGCAGAGAGCATCCAGCTCTACCACAACGGCACAGACAGCGGCCCGGAACTATCAGTCTGTTCTGAACAGCGTTTCCCGACAGCTGATCTCTGCGAATGCAAAGTTTGAATTGTATGTGGCACAGCAGGAAGAAATGGTTGCCGCCGGTCAGCAGAACACGGAAGCGTTCAAAAAGCTGGACACCCAGACCGAGAAGCTGGGCGCAACCATCCGAGGGCTGGAAGCGCAGCAGCAGACCCTGACCCAATCCATGAAAGCAGCTGAAAACGCCGCCAGTGTAACGGCAGCGGCCAAGGATGAGGCGGCAGCGGCTACAAAGCGGTTGCAGGAGCAGGAAAATATGGCGCAAAGCGTCACCAACTCCCTGACCTCTTCGGTCCTTCGGCTGGCTGCGTCCTATATCAGCATTCAGGGGCTGAAAAAGGCAGTTGACCTGTCTGACAGCTTGGTCTCCATGCGTGCCCGGCTTGACCGGATGAACGACGGCCTGCAGACCACCCAGGAGCTGGAAACGATGATCTACCAGTCGGCCCAGCGTTCCAGGGGCAGCTTTACCGATACCATGGGGCTGGTCTCCCAGCTGGGCACAATGGCCGGTGATGCGTTCAGCAGCTCCAAAGAGATCGTGCAGTTTGCAGAGCAGCTGAACAAGCAGCTGGCCCTTTCCGGAGCGTCCGGCGCGTCTGCGCAGGCTGCGATCCTTCAGCTGGAACAGGGCCTTGCATCCGGCGTTCTGCGCGGCGACGAGTTGAACAGCGTCATGGAACAGGCCCCGGCCCTTGCAAAGTCCATTGCGGACTATATGCAGGTCAGCGTGGGCAAGCTGCGCGAGATGGGCTCTCAGGGCCAGATCACTGCCGACATCGTGAAAAACGCTCTGTTCGATGCAGCACAAAAGACAAACGAAGAGTTTGAAAAGACCCCCATGACCTGGGCGCAGGTCTGGACGGTGGCAAGCAATACCGCCGTCCGGGCACTTGACCCACTGCTGACGGCAATCAACTGGGTGGCAAACAATCTGAATGTTGCGATACCTCTGGTGGTCAGTCTGGGCTCGGCGTTCGGCGTGCTGCTGATTGCGGCCAACTGGACGAACATCCTCGCGACGGCCACAAAAACAGCCGCGTCCATGCAAGCATTCTATAACGCTGTTATGGCAGCAAATCCTATCGCCCTGACTGCTGCGGCAGTTCTGGTGCTGGTGGCTGCTCTGTATGGCGGTGTGGCAGCATTCAACAAGCTGACCGGTTCCAGCATCTCTGCCACCGGCATCATCACGGGAGCATTTGCGACTGTGGGCGCATTCGTCTTCAACGGCGTTCTGGTCCCGCTGCAGAACGGCTTTGCTGCTTTTGTGAATTTCCTGGCGAATGCGTTCAACAACCCCCTGGCTGCAATCAAAATCGCATTCTACGACATGGCGATCACGGTAATGCAGTACTTGCAGAACATCGCGCAGGGACTGGAGGGCCTGCTGAACAAGATCCCAGGCGTGACCGTGGATTTGACCAGCGGCGTGAATGCCACGGTCACAAAGCTCCAGCGCGACCGCAAATATGAAAAGTGGGCCAGCGGTTACACGGAAGTCGTCAAGCCGTGGGAAAACATCGACCTTGGCAAGGCCTATAAGGCCGGTCGCGATTGGGGCGCAAACCTCGGAAAATCCGGCCTTATGGGCGCCGGCACGGGAGAGCTGGAAATTCCGCAAGCGGCAGACGTAAAAGATTTGCTGGGCAACATCGACAAGAACACCGGCAAGATTGCAAAGACGGTGGATCTGTCCGATGAGCAGATCAAGATGCTGGTGGATGTGGCTGAACGCAAGTACGTCAATAACGTCAACCTGACAAGCCAGACCCCCATGATCACCGTGCAGGGGCAGAACACCGGCAGCACCGAAAAGGATGCCCGGAATCTGGCAGACACCCTGCGGGACGTTCTGGTGGATCTGATGAACGCAGGCAGCACCGTCACCGTGCAGTAAGGAGAAAGAGATGTCCCTGTATAAGCTGTATTTTTCCAGCGGCGCAACGGTGATCGCCCTGCCAATCAACCCGGAAAAGCTGCCGGAGACCCTTTCTGCCGACAATGGGAGCTATAACGTGCTGGGCCTTGGCCCCATCATGCAGCCCCGCACGCCGAACCTGCGCACCGTGTCCATTTCGGGCCTGCTGCCTGGGCGGCGGCTGCCGGGCCAGACCGGCATTCACCTGCCCCCGGCGGTGTACATGACGTTCTTCACCATCGCCATGAAGAGAAAATCTCCCATCGTCTACACGCCCGTCCGGTTCTATGAGAACGGCGTACCGTTCCTGGGGCCGAGTCTGGGCTTTCGGTGCCTCGTTACCAGCTTCAAGGCAGAAGAGCGCGGTGCGGAGACGGGGGATTTCTATTTCGACCTAAGCCTGACCGAGTACAAAGATTACTCCCCGCAGAGGGCTGTTGTGCAGGGCGCTGGCCAGACCGGAACATTCTCCCCGGCCAGCATCATCTCTGACGTGGCCAGCGTGGCCGCACGGGCCGTTTCAGCAGCTACGGCGGTAAACACTGCGGTGGATGCCGCAGGCGCTGTAAAGCTCTCCCTGACCCCCACCAGGAGCACCCCCTCAGACAAGCTTGTTGTGGGGGCCAGACGGAAAGCCACCGGGAAAGTCTACGGCACCGGCAGCGGGGAGGAAGTTCTGACCAGCATCCATGGACAGATCGTTGTGGTGCGGCGCATCATCGACCGCGCCCGGCCCTGCCCCGTCTGCGTGGCAGACACCGGCGGCACTGTGCTGGGCTGGATGCCGGAGAACAGCCTGCAGGAGGTGGAAGGATGACCTATGAGCTTTTGGCCGCTCAGAAAGCCACCGGAAACACCCTGAACCTGACCAACAGCACCACGCAGGTGGTGTGGTCTACCCAGCGCACCGGTCAGCCGGGCAAGCTGACCTTTACCTATCTTCGCACCCCCGAATCCAAGCTGGAAGAGGGAGACGTGATCCGCTTTTCTGTGAATGGTCAGCTGCAGTTTTACGGCTGGGTGTTTACCCGGGGCTTTGACCGCTGGGGGCCGGTGGACGTGGTCTGCTATGACCGCATCCGGTATCTCAAGGCCAATGCCAGCTATTCCTTCTACGGCCAGAGCGCCGGGGATATCATCCGGCAGATCGCGGAAGACTTTGAGCTGGACGTGGGGGAGCTGGCTGACACCGGCTACAAGCTGCCCTCCCTCATCATGCAGGACAAAAGCTGCATCGACATCATCAACACTGCCCTGCAAAAGACCCTGCTCAACACCGGCAAGGTGTATGTGTTTTACGATTCCGGTGACGGGCTGGCCCTCAAAGAGGCCAACGATCTGAAAACCGATATCGTCATCGGTGATTACAGCCTGATGACGAATTACACCTTCAATTCCTCCATCGACACACAGACCTACAACAGCATCAAGCTGGCCCGGCCCAATCAGAAGACGGGAAAGGCGGATGTTTTCGTGATGAAGGATTCGGATCACATAGGGAAGTGGGGCCTTTTGCAGCTATACCAGACCGTGGACGAGGCCGCCAACGACGCTCAGGTAAAGGAACAGGCGAAAGTGAGCTTGGAATATTATAACCGGGTATTGCAGCAGCTCAAGTTCTCTTCTCTGGGCGTGCCGGGCCTGCGGGCCGGGGCGCTGATTCTGGTGAACCTGTCCGATCTGGACGGTGAGCCGTTCAAGCGGTATGTCATGCTGGAAAAGGCGGAGCACACCTTCAAAAATGACGAGCACACCATGGAACTGGAAGCAAAAGCACTGTAAGGAGGGAGAAGAGTGGATTTACTGGCAGTATTGCAGGAGATCTACCGGCAGACCAACGATGCCGGGCAGCCCACAGACCTGCAGATCGGCACAGTGACAAAAGCCCCGCCGGACGATGATGAGCTGGAGATCCAGATCAGTGAAGCAATGGCCCCGCTGAAACAGGCTGTGCTCTATCTGGCAGAGCCTGTCATTGAAAAGAAGATTCCCATCCTGCGCCACCGGCACGAGATCAAGATCCTGCAACACAAGCACACAACGCCATCCGGCCCCAGCGAGGACGCGTTCACGGCTCCGCCCTACTTTACGGAGTGGTCGGCCCTGCCGGATGGATTTGACGCAAAAGTGCAGGCAGAAAATTTTGTGGGCTGGGAAAACGGCGCTGCGCTGCCTTTGAGCAAGGACAAAAAGTACATCATCCTGAACCCGGCCCTGAAAGCCGGGGACAAAGTGCTTCTCCTTCGTGTTCAGAGCGGCCAGAAATTCATTGTGCTTTCCCGAGTATACGGAGGTGAATCGTAATGGCTACGCTTCCCACAGGCGCGTCCATCGACCTTTCCGGCGGCGTGGAGTACGTTTCTCAGCCGTCCAGAACCTGGTTCATTGACCAGACATCTGGCCGCATCACCGGGGAATGTGATGGGTATGAGGCCGTAAAACAGGCCGTGAATATCATTCTGAACGTGGAACGTTATCGCTGGCAGATCTTCCGCTCTTACAGCGGCATGGAGTGGGAGGGGCTGCTGGGGCAAGACCCGGGCTATGTGGCTGCCGAACTGCAGCGCCGCCTGGAAGAGGCCCTGACTGTGGACGACCGGGTGACCGGCGTGAAGGACTTTTCTTACACGGTGCAGGGACAGGCCCTGACAGCATCCTTTACCGTCTCCACGATCTACGGCGAAATGCAGGCAAGCACGGAGGTGAACACCGCAGCATGATCGATTTTTCTACCGCACAGTACCGGGCCATTCTGGACTATATGCTGTCTCAGATCCCGGACGACTACGACAAGCGGGACACAAGCCCTATCCCAACAGCTCTTTCTCCCGCCGCCTATGTCTTTGAGGGGTTCTTCCTTTCCCTGAACATGGTGCAGCGGCAGGCGTTTTTTCAGACAGCCACTGGCAGAGCGCTGGATCTGCTGGCCCCCATTGCCACCGTTACCCGCAAGCAGGCCACGGCGGCGGTGCGAAAAGGCGAGTTCAATATTGATATCCCGCTGGGCAGCCGGTTTTCTACTATCAACGGCGCGGACAGTATCAACTTTATTGCGCTGTCCGCTCTGGGTTCCGGGCACACCTACCGCCTTCTGGCCGAAACGCCCGGCACCATCGGCAACGACTACACCGGCCCTGTCCTACCCATCGACACCATTCAGGGCCTGACTTCTGCCCGGATCTCGGATATCCTGACACCCGGAGACGAGACCGAGACCGATGACGAATTCCGCGCCCGCATCGAGGCGGCGCTGAACAGCCGCTCCTTTGGCGGCAATGTTGCGCAGTACGTGGAGGAGATCAAAAAGCTGGACGGTGTGGGCGCTGTGCAGGTGTACCCGACATGGAGAGGCGGCGGCACGGTGCTCTGCTCCGTTCTGGGTGCGGACTGGCTGCCTGCATCCACCGACCTTGTGCAGACCATTCAGAACACCATCGACCCGGTGCCGTACTCCGGGCAGGGGCTCGGTCTTGCGCCCATCGGTGCAAAGGTAACGATTACGGCACCGGAGAAGCTGGAAGTTTCGGTCACCGCATCGGTGACACTCCTGCCCAGCTACTCGCTGGATACAGTTCGCACCGCGGTACGGGAGGCGCTGGAGGCGTATCTGCTCAACGTGCGGAAAAGCTGGGAGACCAATATCAGCAAGACCGGCATTGAGTATAGCGCCAACGTCTACACGGCCCGCGTATCTGCGGCCATCATCACGGCAGAGGGCGTGGTAAACGTGACAAACGTCCAGCTGAACGGAGCAGCGGACGATTTGATTCTGACAGAAACCGGCGCACAGCAGCAGGTTCCTGTGGTTGGGACGGTGACGCTGCATGAAGCTTGATCTCTCGCATGAACTGCTGCCGCTGCTGCCGCCCATCTACCGGGAAGTGCAGGATTACCAGCAGATCTGTGCTGCCGAAAAGGCGGAATTTGATCGGCTGGCCGGTTCCGTGGAAGGGGTCCAAAGCAACTTCTTTTTCCAGACCATGGACGAGGATTCCGTTGCACAGTGGGAAAAAGTGTTTCACATCGTGGCTGTCCCGGAAAAGGAATCTTTGCAGTTTCGCAGGCAGCGTGTAATGACCCGCATTGCGACCCGCCCGCCCTACACACTGGGGTTTCTGTATCAGAAGCTGGATGAGCTGATTGGCGCGGGTAAATGGACGTGCTCCATCACATACCCGCTCTACGAGCTGAGGCTTGCGACGAGCGCAAAGAACCAGTCGTACTACGACGAGGTGACACACCTGATCAACCAGATCAAGCCCGCTCACATCGTCTTTATCAGTATGCCGTACCTCAAGACCGGGATCCTGATCACAGAGCAGGTCGATGTGCAGAAATACAATTATCAGTATCGGCTGGGCGGCTGGGCCCTTGGGAAAAAGCCGTTTGCCGAGTTCGGAGGATGGACGACCGCAAAGGCTGCTGCATCACCGACACTGACGCGGACACTTCTTCTGGGCGTTGCCCACAGGGCGGAAGAGCTTGCCACGACGGCACGGCTCAACCGCGCGGCGACCGTGAAACCGCTGAAAAGCGTCATTGCATCTGCGACACTGCAGGTGGGTTCTGAAACGTTGATAATCTCAGGCGAGAATCTGAAGCTGGAAACGTCCGTAGAGCCGATGGCGGACATTCCGACTGTCACGCACTACGAGATACTGAACGATGCGGGAGAAACGCTGTACGCATCGGACTGCTATTTCGGCATTACCGAAAAAACAGACGTGGACGTAAATCTCTCTATTCTGGAGGGGGCGGACACCGTGCTGGCAAACGGAAGCCGGTATCACTATCTTCTGGGCAGCTGGCTTTTGGGCAAGGATGCTTTCGCGTCACCGGGACAAAATAATTTTGTCCCGGTGACGGCCGCCACGCCCGCTTCTGCATCTGTGACCCCGCTACTTCTGGCAAGCCTTGCCTCGTATCTGGCGGATCACATCAACATGGTGCAGCTGAACGGCGAGTATACCGTTCCGAACCTCGCAAAGAGCCTTTCCGGTGCGGCAGTCACGCTGCAGTATGAGCTTCTGCCATCGGAAAAGATCACAAAAGTCTCTGCCATCTCCGCACAAGATGCGTTCGGAGCCGCCCTCACACAGAACGATGTTAGCATCGAAACCACGACCAGAACAAAGTTCAAACACACCATTATCTTCAAGGAGGGAACATTGCTTTATGGCGGATGATATCCTGAAAAACATTCCTCTTCCCGCTGATCTCCCGGAAAATTGGACATCCCAACAGACCGTCGCCCCGACCGGCGCAGAAGTCGGCATGGATGAACAGCACGGATACAATTACCTGATGAGGCAGGTCAACAACGCACAGAAGGCATTGAAAGCTCTCGCCGCCCAGCGAGAAGAAGACCTCGCCAGAATCAAATTCTGGGTCAGCGACGACCCCACATCCCCGGCAAGCTTTATCGGCGGCACATGGGAGCGCATTGAGGATTGCACTATCTGGGGCGCAAGCGACACACATCCAGCTGGGACAAAGCTGGAGGCAGGATTGCCGAATATTAAAGGCGAATTTGTTGCTGCGCTTCGAGACGGCTTTACTCGTCTAACAAAAAGTCGAATTATAGGAGCTTTCTACGAAAACGGGAGTACTAAAGAAGATACCAACTACAATAGTGTGAGTGATGAGCCCTATGGCATTCCTTCCGGCATTGCACCCTTCGGATTTGATGCCTCTCGTTCCAACTCTATCTACGGCGCATCCGATACCGTCCAACCCCCGGCATACTGCATGTACATCTGGCGGCGTGTCGCCTGAAAGGAGACCTTATGAAAATCATTGACAGTAACGGAAACCCCATCGAAGCCCCCGACCTGACGAAAGGCTACCTCAAGCCCGAGACCCAGACTGTCCACCACGATGCTGTGGCGGGCGTGGAAGAGGTCAGCCACTACGAGTACAAGACCTACCCCAACGGGGGTCGTGACCGCTGGAAGGTGGTTGAAGTGCCCGGCGTGGCCGCAAAGGGAGCCTACGACGAAGAGGTAGAAGTGCAACGGTACATCCGCTACACCACCGAAGAGCTGGCCGCGCAGGAAAAGGCCCGCAAGGAAGCAGAGGAAAAGGCACAGCTGCCCACCGCAGAAGAGCGCCTTGCCGCTCTGGAAGCGGCTATGCTTGACCTGCTGGCCGCACAGTAAGGAGGATACTATGGTTCTGTTCTATGTGACACAAATCAAGCTGCACCGCTTTGACGGCGCTTTTACCATCGACAACGTACCTGACCGGTACAAGGATGCCGTGATGAAAAAGCTGACGGAGGAGGGTTTTTATGAGGTGGAAAGTAATGCTTGACTTCCTGAGGGATATCTTCTCTGCGCTCTCCCATGCTGCCGGTGACAGTGCCGACAAGGAAGAGCCTGCCCCTGCACCGAACGTGTCCACCGTGGACACCGTGCCTGGCTGGACGGGTGAGCCGCCCTACCGCTATCTCGACGTGAGCCGCTATCAGGGCAAAATCACCCTCGACGGCTGGCGCAAGGTCAAAGCAGCGGGCTACAAGGGGGCCATGCTCAAGACCGTGAGCACCAACCGCAAGCTCTCCAAGCGGGCAGACGGCCTGTACATCGACCCGACCTTTGAGACCAACTACCGCAACGCCCGGGCTGCCGGGCTGGACGTGGGCGTGTACTACTACACCTACGCCACCAGCGAGGCAATGGCCGATGCAGAGCTTGCCCTTCTGCGGCAGGCGGTCTACGGCAAGGAGCTGACCATGCCCATCGCGGTGGACGTAGAGGAAAACAAGCTCAAGCCCATGAGCACCCTCGACCTCACCAACCTCACCGCCTATGCGCTGGAACAGGTGGAAAAGATGGGCTTTTACGCCCAGCTGTACACCTACACCCACTACTCCAACATGGAGCTGGATATGGGCCGCTTGGCAAGCCGTTGGGATGTCTGGCTGGCCGACTACACGGGCAAGACTCCCGCTGTCGGCTATCACTACAACGCTCACCAACACACCCGCGAGGGCCGTGTGCCGGGCATCTCCAGCAACGTTGACCTCAACGTGACCACCCTCAACTATCCCCGTATCATCCGCAAGAAGGGTCTGACCCGTCTCCGGGAGGGCGCATGAGCGAAAAAGAAGCTTTGCTGTGGGTGCTGGGCATCTTGGGTAGCCTGTGCGCCGCTGCTATTACGATTGATAAGGTACTGGAAATCATTCATAAATACATCAAGAAGGCACAGGAGCCGGACAACGTGCAGAACAAGCGGCTGGATGAGATGGACAAGCGCATCGGCACCTTAGAGCAGGGCCAGCTTCAACACACGCAGGCCCTTGCCCGTGACTTGCGCCGCTTTGAAGAAATCGATGAAGTGAGCCGTTTGACCCTCGACGGGGTGCGCAACCTTCTGGATGCGCAGTTGTCCGGCAACAACCGCGAAGGGATGCAGAAAAGCCGCACCGAAATCGACAACTATCTTCTGAAAGGAGTTACCAATCATGGAAGCGATTCGTAATATTTTAACCGCACTTCCTGCCCCTGTGGCCCTCGTGCTCATGCTGGGAGGCTTTGCGTTCTACGCCCTGGGCTGCATCCGGCTGGGGTATGGTGCGGCAATCAAGCCCACCGTGCTCCAGCTCATCAAGCAGGCAGAAAAGAATATCCAGGGCACCAAAAAAGGCGCGGAGCGAAAAGCCTGGGTGGCTCAGATGCTCCGCGCGGCCCTGGCTTCAAGCAAGTACGGAAAATTCATCTCGTGGGCCATTACCGATGAGACCATCGGGGTGATCATCCAATTTTTCTTTGATCGCATGAAAGCGGCACTGGAAAAGCAGTAAGGAGGATATCATGGCAAGCACTACATATCTGCAACATGCGTTAAAATGGGCGGTTTTCGTGAATGAAGCCCGCTTTGACGGCGAAACGGTGACAATACGTCACCATTTTGCCAGCATTGGCAATATGGTGCGCAACGCTGGACAGTTGCCGCAGCCTTTCTGGCTCGGTGCTGCCTGTGGCGGCGGCTCGTGTAGTGCTGCCCCCTGCGCTGCAAGGACTTGACCGACAGCAGATGATCGCCGCCATCAAAAGCGCACCGCTTGGGAGGGTAGACCGGAAAATCGCCCGGTTGCGGTACGTTGAGCGGCTTCCGCTGCCGGACATTGCAGCGCAGACGCATTACAGCCGGACGGCGATAAGCTACCGACTGAAAAGCATTGACAAAACGTTAAACGCATAGCAAAAGCCCCCGGTGTTCCGTTTGGAGCATCGGGGGCTTTTCTATTTTTTCTCTTTTTTGAGTTCTTCGAGACGGCTTGCAAGCTCTTCTTCCCAACCTTCATGCTGGTCAAGATATTCGCCATAAATCGCCGCTTCCGCCTTTTTCCGAGCGGCAATCGCATCGTCAAGGCTTTCGTATAGGCCGAGATAAATTTGTTTCCTTTTGAAATTGATATAGGCAAAGTACCGCCCGTTCGGCCTTTTTACAACGCCGTTTACGCCGGTCTTGGAGTTCCGGTTGACCTTTCCGCCCATCCGCGATTTCACAGAGGAGAGGGAAGAGCCATCCACCTGGGTGACGCTGTGGATGACATCGACCTTGTCTTTCATGTCACGGGCACAGTCGGAGCACCGAAGTATAGGGTTAGTACGTGTTATGTTTGAAAGTCTGACTTCAACGATTTTTCCGCACTGCGGGCAGACTGCTTTGCACCACATGGATACGACTGGCTTTCGAGGGGGTAGGATTTCGATGATCTTCCAGCCGCTCACAGTCTTCCCTTCGTACTTTTCGATAGCGGATTTTTTTGCTTTGGCGGATTTTTGGGCTGCTGCGCTCTTCATTGCATCACTATGCGAGAAAGCACAATGCTGACAGCCTGTGCTCATTCCGGACATAAGGCTATGCCGATACACATCTTTTATAGTGCCACACTCACACTGGCATGTAAAATACCCATCTTTTTCCGCACGATGCAAGACAGTCCAACGCCCAAACTGCTTTCCAGTAAGGTCTCCCTCTTTTTTCCTCCGCTCGTCCATCTTGAGCTGGGCCTCGCTCCTGGTATGAACGCACCCACAGGACTTGCTTGCCCCTCGGGTCAGGGATTCTCGAAGGACATCTCTTTCTGTGCCGCACTTGCAGCGGCACTTCACATAGCCGCTCTTTTCGGATGCACCTATCACGATCCAGCTCCCAAAAGTATGACCCGTCAAATCTTTTGCTACCATACCGGGCCCCCCTCAGATCAGTCCATAGTGCTCGGCCAGCAGGAAGCGGACGTATGCCGGGCAGTCGCGGGTGCCGACACACCAGTTCTGCACTGTGCGCAGCGGGATAGCCGTCCGCTTTGCAAAAGAGGTCTGAGACAGGCCAGTGCGGGCTACCAGTTCACGCATGGACAGGTGCGTCAACTCCCAGATGGTGGACAGTCTTTCCTTCTCTGCATCCAGATCAACGCAACCGGAAGCGTCATCCGGGATGCTGAGAGTGATGTTGTTGACAAAGATTTCCTTCGGCTGCTCTGCGGCCATTGAAAAAAGCTCTGCTTTGGTATACATGATTGACTTCCTTTCTTTCGTGTGATAGGATAGTTGCACGCCTCCGTGTGAGGTGTCTTTCACAAAATCCCCCGTTCGGTGTGGCAAGCATCGGGCGGGGGATTTTTTTTAGTAGATTTCAACGCCCAGTTTTTCGGCGGCGGCTTCAACAACTTCTTCAAACGAGGGGCCGTGATTCGGGTCGTTCCAGTCGTAATCGCCAGCGGATGCAGCTTCCCACTCTTCTTCCATGTCAGCTGCCTTGCACAGCTCGGTGCACAGCTCGTAATCCCAGACATCGGACTTGCGGATGTCAGCGGCGATTTCAATAGCGTTTCTCATAATTTTGTGCCTCCATGTTGTTGTGCGTTTGTGTCTTTCACTGTCTTTATTATACACCCAATGAGTGTAAATGTCAAGCGCTTTTTGAAAATATTATACTCATTGAGTGCAAATGATTGATCGCCTACACAGTCCTGTGCCGTGTGGGCGCTTTTTCTTTTTGTCCTTCGTTGTACGTTCGTTGACTCTCTCGGCGGCGAAAAAAGGTACACTTGGCGCAAAGGGAGGGAAGCTCAATGTTCAAGTATGACCCTTATACCGGAAAGCCGATTCCTCAGCGGCTTGGCTATGGATGGGGATGGGAATCTCAAGAGGCATTCCAGCAGACCGCACAGCAAACCCCACAGGAGCCTAAAACACCGTGGACAATGGTTCCCAGCCTGGCAGATGTGGACAAGGTAAGTGTACAGCCAGGTGAAACGAAGTGGATCATGGTACAGTCTGACCCGATCTTTGCGGTAAAGACAGCCAACGCAATGGGATATGCCCCGGCGGAATATTACCGGTTTGAGCAGATAGACCCGGCGGGGCTGACTGCTCCTGTATCAGTACCGGCAGTACCACAGCTGACACGGGAAGATGTGGAAAAAATCGTGGAAGATAAGGCATCGGTGCTATTTTCTCAATACAGCGCTTCGCTTGCCCCGCAAGCTTCCTTTTCAACATCCGTAAAGTCTAAGAAGGAGGCCGCACAATGAGCAACCCTTTGATGAACCGTTTTGGTGCACAGCAAACCCGGCAGATGGGGCAGAGTGGCGGGTTGATGGCCCGCCTGCCCGGCGCAATAAAGCAGGCATCTAAAATGATGGCCGTCATCAATGCGGCACAAAACCCGCAGGCAGCTCTTATGGACTACTGCAAAAAGTCCGGTGCATTCAACGGATACGCCGGCTCACAGGATCCCGAAAGCATGACCAGATGGCTATGCGAAAAGAACGGAATTCCTGTTAATGACATTCTTAATACGGTTCAGGGCCCCGGTGCACAGGGACTCGAGAATACACTCACAAAATTTTTGAAAGGTGGCTAAACTATGGCTATGGACGATTCTATGGGCTTTGGCGGCGGCGGCATCTGGATTTTCGGTTTGCTGGTTCTGCTGGCCCTTCTGTTTGGCGGTAATGGCAACGGCCTGTTCGGTGGAAACCGCGGCCCGATGTTTCCGCCCAACGTTGCGACCTCTGGTGACGTTCAGCGCGCAACCGATTTTGCAGCACTGGAACGCCAGAACAACGAGGGCGTGGCCGCAACCCGTCAGGGGGTCTATGATGTGGCAGCAGCCGTGAAGGACGGCAACTACAACATCCTCGGCGAACTGCGGGATCTGGAAAGCGCCTCCAACGCTGGTTTTGCTCAGCAGCAGGTCTGTTGCTGCGAGACCAACCGCAACATTGACTCTGTCCGCTACGATATGAGCAACTTTGCGGCTGCAATCAAGGAAAACCAGACGGCAGGCATCCAGAAGGTGCTGGATCAGCTGGCTACCAACCGTTACGGCGATCTGGAGCGGGCTTATAACCAGCAGAGCATGCAGTTTGCTATTCAGCAGGCTGTCTGCGGTATTCCCAAATCTTCCCCGTATGCCTACCAGCTGGCACCCGCGTGGGGCCCGGTTCCCGGTCCTTTCTGCGGCTGCAATAACGGCTGCGGCAACGTCTAACACACACGCCCTTTTGGCGAGGATTGGCGGGGCGGCAAAGGCTGTTCCGCCTTTTATATAAGGAAGGAGATATTTTATGTCTAAATCCGCGATTTATACCGCCAACACCTCGGCTCAGACCGTGGCGGTAAACGACGTTATCCCTGTCGGCATCACTTCCCGGCGGTTCGGCTGCAACATCCGGCAGGACGGCAACACCATCACCCTGCTGGGCCAAGGCTACTACCATGTGACCGTGTCTGCTACACTGGCCCCCACGGCGGCGGGAACCGTGACCCTGACCGGTCAGAAGGATGGCGTGGCTGTCATCGGTGCTACCGCTTCTCAGACTGTGGCCGCTGCGGCTGCACCGACCAATCTGGCACTTACTTTCCTGGTGCGCAATGCGTGCGGCTGTGAAAGCTCTATCCTGAGCTTCCTTCTGACCGGTACTGCTGCCGTGGTGAACAACATGGCTGTGACCGTGGAGAAGCTGTAAAAAGGAGGATCTGGTTATGATGGACGAAACAAAGTTTGCAGGGTATAAGGACACACTTGTTCATGCTGCAAAGCAAATGGCCGAAGAGTACAGCGATGCAATGAACTACGCAGGCATGGCGATGGACTATAAAACCGTCTGCCCCTATGCTTCTTCTGAGTGGTATAAGCTCTCTGGGGAAGAAATGGAACACGCTGATGCAAACCGCCGCATTGCACAGAAAATCCTTACCGGCGTTGATAGTGAGGATTCTGCGGCTGGCATAGAGCTGCATCACATGTGGAGCATGGCGGAAGACCTTGTTTCTGGTCTGTGCGAAGCCGTTACAAAAGAGCGCTCCGCATACATGCGTTGAATTTTTGCAACATTTGTTGTAATATAAGGCGGATGATTTATCGCTTTTAGAATACGCCATAAGCAAACAACAAACTAACATTTACTGCAAAAATATCATAAATACGAAAAATATTATTGATTTGTAATCAGTGGGTTGCAGGTTCAACTCCTGTCACCAGCTCCAAAAAGACCTCAAAACGGAAAACGTTTTGGGGTCTTTTGCTGTTATAGAAAATGCTTTTATTGCGGTAAAACGCAGGAAAATAGAGAACGACAGAAAAAGAGAAAATCCGTGGAAAAAGTAGTTGACAAATGCCACTTCAGATGATAAAATATACAGGCAGTCAGCGATGACTGCAAATAGGATATGGGCGTGTTCCCGAGTGGCCAATGGGGACAGACTGTAAATCTGCTGCTTTT
>OGJJ01000626.1_pt1 | contig 30981 bp, 27 predicted proteins | sample 1572081 | NCBI WGS metagenome assembly OGJJ01 (sample SAMEA2582122, study PRJEB24529) | metagenome | biome: Human gut stool | place: China | collected 2011
AACGGCTTCCTACTTTTTATGCAGGTCCGGGTAATCATGCCTTCCTGAATTAAATCCCAATTAAATTAACATCCCTCTCTCTTCCGCAATCTTAAGCAGTTCCCCTGCTTTCTGATTCATCTTTCCGGTTTTTACTCCGGCATTGATCACTTTTTTGCATTGTTCCATCATTTCTAATGCTTTTCGGTAGGTCTCGCAGGATATTGGCTCGTATGGTTCTTCACTGATGATCTCGGATGCGAGCAGTCTTGCGAGCTGATAGTCGCACTCGCCCGGATATAGGATTCCGGCAGCAAATGGGATTCCGGCTTTCTGAAGTTTCCGGTAAACCGGAATTCCGGTTCCACAGGATGAGAGAACGAAAACTTCCGGTTTTCCCACTACCCTTGGAAGCTCCACACTTCCAAAGCATGGATCATAATAACCATTATCAATCCCATACAGCTCCCTTATTTTTTCTTCCGTAAATATTTCTTCCGGGTTTCCAAAGCCTGCAATCCTGTCTCCTTTTACGCAGACTACTTTATCTGAAATTTTCTGTGCCAGATCAATCTCATGCAGGGACATGATCACTGTTATTTCTTTTTCTTTTGCCATCTTTCTTAAGATTTCCAGCAGTTCCAATTTATGCCGGATGTCCAGATAGGATGTCGGCTCATCTAAGATCATGACTTCCGGTTCCTGACAGATGGCTCTTGCCAGTAATATACGCTGTCTCTGTCCATCACTGATTTCCAGAAAATTCCGGATTCCTAATTCCTGAGCATGCACAGCCATCAATGCTTCATCCACCTTGTTTTCGTCTTCCCCGGAAAGGACTCCCAATCTTCCGGTATACGGGTAGCGCCCTGTCGCCACTACATCGTGACAGGTCATCATTTCCGGTTTCATCCGTTCCGTCAGCATTACTGCCACCTTCCTGGCCATACTCTTATAAGAAAGCTTTCGTATCTCATCTGAATCTAGATAGACTTCGCCTCCGATCAGTTTCAACTGTCTGGTAATGCTCTTTAATATGGTGGATTTTCCCGCACCATTTGGTCCGATCAGGGTAACGATCTCCCCCTTTTTTATATCCAGATTGATATCACGGATCAACGCCTTTCCCTGATATCCTACAGAAAGGTCTTTCGTCTTTATATAATAATCTTTCATTTCCTACCTGCCTTTCTGTCCGTGTACCATCATAAATATGACTATCGGTGCACCGAATATCGATGTCACCGTACTGATATTCAGTTCCATCGGTGCAAATGCCATCCTTGCAATCAGATCACAGATCATACAAAATACTGCACCTCCGATAAATGTTCCCGGTATCACAACCAACGGTTTCGATGTCTGTAGCGCATGCTTTATCAGGTATGGAACAGCAATTCCCACGAATGAGATCGGACCTGCGAAAGCTGTCACACTGGCAGAAAGCACACTGGACAAAAGGATCAATGCTACCCTGAAAAATCTGATATTTACGCCCATGCTCTGTGCGTATGCTTCCCCCAGCTGATATGCCCCGATTGGTTTTGACAGAAAAAATGTAAGTACCACCGTCACACCGATTACAGTAGCGGCAACCTCTACATTACTCCAGTTCATTCCCGAAAAGCTTCCCTGTGACCATCCATGCAGATTGACAATATCGGAATCTTCCGCAAAGGTTACAACAAAATCAGTAATTGCCGAGCAGATATATCCAATCATGATCCCACCCACAAGAAGGGTTGCCATATGTGCCATTTTTCTGGACAACAACAGGATAAATCCAGTGGAAATAAGTGCACCCGCAAATGCAGCAATGATCAACGTATAAGAAGATACAAACGCATATCTCTCCAGGAAAAATATCATTACCAGCGCTACCATCATCTTCGCCCCGGAAGAAATTCCCAGAACAAACGGACCTGCAATCGGATTTGAGAAAAATGTCTGAAGCAGGAACCCGGATAATGACAATGCGCCTCCCAGGATTGCCGCCATCAGTACTCTCGGAAGTCGTATCTTCCATATAATGTTTGCCTCTGTTCCTTCTCCGCCTCTTCGACTCAGTATCTTGCATATTTCTGCTATTGAAATATGGACATTTCCCGTATTAATATTTAAAACTGTTACAACACAGAACGCCGCTGCCAGAACCCCGAATACCAGGATGTATCTGGAACGCCGCCTGAAATTCTCTTTCTCCATCGTTTCTCCTTTAAAAAAAATCAGGTGAACACATCCAAACGCCCACCTGATTATTATACTGTATTATTTTACCCGATACAAGAATGTCATACCACTCTCATCTCCATCTGTCAACATCAGATTGATATCCGTAATCAGATTTCCCACAATGTCCGTTGCCTGATACAGTGATTTTCCGGTGCACCACACATTTCCGTTCTTCACTGCCTTAAAATCTGCGAACAATTCACTCTTCGCTGTCAGATCTGCAATGCTATTGATCGGACTGTCGATCGATGCATTATAGATCAGATAATCTGCATTCTTTGCTTTTGCATAAAACTCTTCCATCGACAGTTCCACAGAAGCACTCTTGCTTTTTGTGTTCTTAAGATCCTGAAAAATGTATTTTCCTCCGGCAATATCGATCATCTTCGGAATATAATCACTACTGCTTCTTACGACCACTGTTCCATCTGTATTCACAAAGAAATAAGCAACTGTTTTTCCTGTATTCTTAAAATCTTTCAGACTGCCGATCACTTCTGTCTGTGTATCAAAAAATGTATCTGCTGCATCTTCTTTGTTCAGCATTGCTGCATATGCTTTGATCCACTCCGTCCTTCCAAGCGGATGACTTTCATAACTGGAACGGTCAATAAACACCGGAATATCCAGATCTTCGATCATCTCCTGAACCTTTGGTGTATGCAGGATCATCGTGGATTCAATTGCAAGATCACAGTCCTCATCTATCAGCATTTCATAATCCGGTTCGCTGTATTTTCCTGCAAACAGGATCTTGCCGTCTTCCATTGCTTTCTTCGCATGATCAATATACCAGTCCGAAGCCTGTGCTCCCGACATCCGGATACTGTCCAGCCCATCCATCGCATCAAACAATGCCATTGCCGATGTTGCTGCAAGATAAATGTGCTCCAATGGCTGTTTTAATACCACAATTTCTTTATCCAGATCTGCCGGTTTCTTCTTACCTTCCGGCACGATCAGATACTGCCTGTCTTCGTGTACGTCCAGTAATTTATACCCTTCTTTATAATAATAGACATCAAAACCCGTAGCATATTTCAGCTTCATTGTTTTCTTATACTCAAGACCGTCTATCTTCGGAGCATGTTTTTCTGCCGCCCCTGCTTCTTCCGTCTGCTGTATTCCGTCACCTTTCAATACACCCGATTTGCCTGAGGTGCTGCACCCGGTCAGTGCTCCTGTTACCAGAAGCACTGTACCTGCAAGTACACACAACAGCCGATATGTTCTCTTTTTCATCCTTTTCTCCACTTTTTCTGATCACAAGAGCATTGTCCACACTCTGCTATCTTACGCAATCTCTATTCTGCACTTTGGCCGTCACATCCCAAAATCACCTGGTAGACCTTTTCCCATTCTTTCTGTGCATCTTTTCCTTTTTCATCTTTTGCACGGTCAACGATCACCGGAATCTGAAGAAGCGTCATCTTCTCTGTCATCTTTCGATAAGCTGTCATCTTTTTCTTTGCTGCTTTTTTGCTGCTTCTTTTTTCCGGCAGCACGCTGGATGAAAGGAGTGCAAGATTACATTTGTTTTTTACAAGTTTCTTATAATTTAATTTGCCGGACGTTCCCGCATAAATGACTTCTTTCTCAGCCATCTTTTCTTTGATAGTTTCATTCTTGCATTTATTTTTCTTCACACCGACTGTTGTCACTTTATCAAGCTGTCCCAGTTCTTCCATCAAGGAAATCGTCTTATTCGATCCTGCATAAACATGATCTGCAGGCTGTCTTACCACTATGACTTCCTTATCCAGCCCCGCCGGAATCTCTACATTTTCCGGAACAATCAGATATTTGATCACTTTGTTCAGGTACAGTGCTGCCTGCTCCTGCTCTGCCGGATTCAGTCCGCTTATTTCTGATGCTTCTTTCCATTTCTTACCGGCTGCTTTTCTTCCGGTCTTTTTATTCATATCGATCTCCAACAATGTGATTCCCTGATCATAATGATATATCTTGAAATATTTCGCATACTCGGCTTTTGTTTCAGACTGATACTCCAGGCCGATGATCTCCGGTGCTACCTCGTCCATTTTTTTGTTTGCTGTTGCCGTCTTGCTGCTATCACTTCCGTTTGCACCGATTACCGTTACTTCTTTTCCGTTGGCTCTCGCTGATGCATTGGCTTTTGCTGCTTCGGCAATGTATACAAAAATCGTATATTTAATCTCATGTGCCGTAGACATCGCCGTTGTCATACCCACAACCGAGTTATTCTTATTCAGTTCTACCGGAATTACAAAGGATGTAGAACTTCCTGTTTTCGCACTCGGATAATATACATTTCCATTCGCTTTTACATACTGGTAATGCGGACTGCTGAATGTGATCGTTGCATATGCCTGACCGCCTGTAACCGTTACCTTGCTGCAAGTAATGCTTACCTTTCCGGTTCCGCCTGACCATGAGAAGCTGTCCGGTGCGTATACACCGTCTTTTAATCCTGTGGTACTGTTGACTCTGGCTGTTGACTTATTCAGATCAGACTCGTATTTTGATTCCTGATCCGGTTTTCCATTGTTTGTCGTATTATTTCCTGTAGTTCCACTGTTTCCATTATTGTTTTCTGCATTTCCCTGGTTATTTCCGTTGGAACCATTTCCCGGATTGTTATTATTTCCGCCCGGTTTCAATGAGCCGTTGCTTCCATTATTACCATTCGAAGCATTTCCATTATTGCTGTCCGCAATCTTAGTCATGCCTTCTGAATGAAATGTCAGTGTTCTGGTGTCCCACTTATTACTCTTTGTCGTATGAACGGCAATTGTCATTACCTCATCCAGTTTCTTTACCGGAATCTGAAATGTATACTGCTCTGCAAGAAGCGAATCCGGAAGGATCCAGTTCTTTTCATCATCCGATGCGTTATTTACATCGCCCAGATAGATTCTGTTATAACCCTGACCGCTTAATGTAACTGCCGCCGTCATCTGTCCATTCTTTACAGTCATAACACAATCCGTAACACGGAACATCTTTCCGCCGGCTTCAGCATTCACCTGATAGGTTCCGTCTGCTATGATACGTTTTGCAGAGGCAGATGAAAATATAAGTGTACGGTCATACCATTTATCTTTTTTAATGGAATGTGCCGCAACTGCAATTCCTTTATCCAGACTTTCTACCGGAACTTTGTATGTATATTTTCCTGCCTCATCAGCCACATATGAAATGTAGTCTTTTGCTGCAGCTTCTGCCGCATCGGCTGCTGATCCCATATAAAGATAATCATATCCGGTTCCGCTTAATGTGATTACAGCATACATCTTACCTTTTTCAGATGTCAGGATACAATTCGTAACTTTGAACATCTTATTTCCAGTATCCACATCTACCTGATAATTTCCATCTGTCAGGGTTTTATTTTCTGTTTCCGATGCTGTTACCGTTACCTTGCATGTGGCTTTAAGCTCTGTTCCTTCCGCATTCTTAATAGACACAGTCACCTCAGCAGTTCCTGCTTTCACTGCGGTCAGCTCAGCCTGTGTTCCGGATTTTGCAACGGTTACAACCTCTGGATCAGAAGAAGTCCATGTCATATCCGGTGCTGTCTCAGATGCTGATAATGCCGGTGTGAACTGAGGTGTCAGTTCCTGAACTTCTCCCTCTTTCATGCTGAGTTCAGATCCCTCTTTGAAACTTAATTCCGTAATAACGGTCTGATCCGGTGTGGATGGTGTCGACGGAACTGTATCTTCCGGGATTGCAATATTGATCGTATATGCAATATTTTTTCCACTCATGGAACTGGTATGTGCCATAAAAGTCATTGAACTATTTAAATTAACAGGAATCTCAAATGTAACTCCGGCCTCGCCTTCTCTCGGTTTTGCATGATATATGTTCTGGGTTCCATTCACTTTCACCCATACTTTATCATACTTAGAACTGCTAAAATTTATCCAGGCTGTTGCTTTTCCATTCTTTACGATTACTTTTTGACACTCAATCTTCACCTTGCTTGAACCACCCGAAGTCAGTTTTGCCGAAAAATGATCCGCATCAACACCATATTCTCCGTCTTTCAAAGCACCTGCCATACCGCTGATATCAGTAATGTTCTCAAATATTTCGTCTTCGCCGATTGGTTCCGTCTGTGGGGCGGTTCCGTCTTCCTGCGTATTCTGTACCTTTTCAACAGCTACCTGATTTTTCCCGGCTTCTTTTGTGACTTCCTGACTTGTATCTGTCGTCACACTGCTTTCTGTCTGTCCGGCAGCGGCTTCTGTCTCAGTCTGTCCGGCAGCGGCTTCCGGCTCTGTCTGTCCAGCTTCATCACTATCCTGTTTATTCTCACTCAATGTATCTTCTACGGCTGCATTCTGATCTTCCGCATACACTCCCGATACCGGTGCAACTGCCATAGACACAGCCATAAATAAGGCCAAAAATTGCTTGGAATTATGTTTCATCTTATACTCTCTCCCTACTACTTTTCTGTCAACCAAAATACCCTTCCACGAAATCATCCGTAAAAGGGTACAAAATGGCCTTGTTAATTTATTATAATTTTCTTCCATTTTTGTACAACCAATTACTCGTGGTCCGGATTTACTTCCATGTACACTACAGGCAGGTCTCCTGACTCACAGATCCATACATCAGAATCTTGTCTTCCCGTTATCCAGTGACTTTTTTCTTTTCTGATATTCCCTGCTCACAGTGACGAGTTCGCACAGGACTTGCACCTGTTTCCCTTTTCACCGGCTCTATCAATCTTATCCAGCCGGCACCTACAGTTTTCATTCTATTTTTCTCATCTTGACTACGATACCATAAGTACCTGTAAAATGCAATTGTTAACCCAGATTCTGCTTCTGTACTGCCTCTTCGGTGCGGAATTTTTCAAATGTATGAACTACCTCTTCCGCATCAGAACCATCTACTACAAAAATCATCTTCTGATTCAGCGTAACTGTCATCATTCCCATAACTGATTTTCCATCAATGATAAGTTTATGTGCTGTATCTTCAATCAAGGTATCAGCCTCTACTTTCTGACACATTCTTGAAAATTCTACAAGCTGTTCCGGTGTTTCAAATTTTACATTCATTTTTATCATAATTAAGTCTCTCCTCTCAGGTGTATCCATCATTTTCATTACAAACACATCTGTTTATAAGAAAAATATAAATCAGTATACTACGTTTTTTTCTACTATGTAATATATTTTTTTATTTCTTAACATTGTCTTTTCACCTAGAATATATTATACTTATCTGGCATCATCCGTATTAAAGATAACTAACTATATATATATATCAATTTTATATATTATTTTGGAGGATATTATGAGTACATACGATTATTACCGTATTTTTTACCATGTTGCACAACATCACAGTTTTACAAAAGCGGCAGAGGTATTACACAATAACCAGCCGAACATTACCCGTTGTATGAATAATCTTGAGACAGAACTTGGCTGCCACCTTTTTGTACGTTCGAACCGCGGAGTCTCACTGACGCCTGAAGGCCAGAAGCTTTTTAACCACGTTGCGATTGCTTTCGAACAGCTTGAACTCGGAGAAGCCGAGCTCAAGCGTGACCAGAGTCTTACAAGCGGACTCATCTCCATCGGAGTCAGTGAAAATGCACTTCGTATTATGCTTCTGTCCAAATTAGAAGCATTTCACAATCATTATCCACATGTAAGGCTTAAGATATCCAACCATTCCACTCCGCAAGCGATTACTTCCCTGGAAAGCGGACTGGTGGATTTTGCAATTGTAACAACTCCACTTTCTGTTCAAAAACAGTTTCAGAAAATCTCCCTGGGTTCTTTCCGGGAAATTCTGATCGCCGGCCCAAAATACAAAGAACCGGCTTCCCGCATCTGCTCACTGGAAGAACTTACGGACTACCCTTTCGTCTCGCTGGAAAATAACACCAGCACCAGAGATCTTCATATTCAATACTTTTCTTCTCACGGGCTTCCGTTCCGTCCGGATCTTGAAGTTACATCCACCGACCAGTGCCTGGCTTTGATCCAGCACAATCTTGGTATCGGCTTCTATCCGGAGAAGCTTGCAGAAGAACCGCTCAAGCGTGGAGAAATTCTTCAGATCCATCTGAAAGAATCCCTTCCTGCGAGACAAATCTGTCTTGTACAGAATGCTTCCAGACCACAGAGCATTGCAGCGCAAAAACTAATCGAGACACTGATCCGTATCTGATGACGGATCAATGTCTCTTTTTTGTCCCTTTTTTATCTTTCGTTTCTCCGGGATTCTATATCCAGGAACATCAGCAGGAAGCTGACGATCAAAAGTCCGCAGGATACCCAGATCATATGGATTCCATAATTGGCTGAAAGATTGCCTCCGATTCCGGCTCCTACCGCAAAAAGAACTATAATTCCAAAATAATACATTGCCTGCCGCAATTGTTCCGGCTTTTTCTCTCTCAGATAGAAGGATAATGCCGCCGTTCCACTCCGTAAGTTTCCGATACACATAGTACTTGCATATGAAAATCCATTTACCTTCCGGAAACTCTGCACCTGCATCGCACAGGCAAAGGATACCAGAACAGTCGCGATCATATTTCCCCGCTGCGGAATAAATCCTACAACAAACAAAATGAGGATCTCTGCTCCCAGTATTCCCTGTCTCCAGTGCAGGCGTCTGGCATATTTGTACTTATTCTGGATCTGCTCCGCAATCAGAACACCTAAAGCAAATGCAAAAAGCGGAAATAAATATTTCAGTCCAGCCTCCCATTTTCCCGTCATGAAATTCTGGCTCATCAGCACCACATTACCTGTCTGTGCATTCGAGAATACTTCATTCCTCGTATTATAGGTATACGCATCCTGAAATCCACCCGACAAGGCCAGAAATGCACTACAGATGAATGCCTCCGACATCTGCTTTCCGGAAAATAAACTTTTCATTACTCCCATGTTTTCATCTCCTTAGAATAAAAACGGAGGATGATTCTCATACGTTCTTACGTTTTCCGATCCATCCCCCTCAGCAGACTATTATACGAAAGAATATCAAAAATGTGAAACGTATATTTGATATATCTTCCATATCTTTTTTATATATTCAATTTTATATTAAACATTTCAGACTTCTTCCGCAACTTCTTTTACAAATGAAACCTTTCTCCACTGCTTTTCTTCTTTTTTTACAATCCGCCTGTATATTTTTTCAATGCTTCCATATATGCTTTTCCATACCGGCTCAGTGCCACATCTTTCCGCACAATCGTTCCGATCCGCATATATTCGTCTACCAGAAGTGGTTTTCCGATAATATTCTCTCCATTCAGCTCTTTACTGATCACGCCGGAGCTTACCGTATACCCGTCCAGGCCGACCGCCAGATTGAAAAGCGTTGCCCGGTCTCTAACTTTGATGTTCTTATTCCGGTCCAGTGTGCTTAATATCTCTTCGGAAAAATAAAAGGAATTATAATCCCCCTGCTCAAATGACAAATACGGATACTCCTCCAGATCTTCCAGTGTCAGTGCTTCCTTATCTGCCAACGGATGCTTTGAACTGATAAATACATGTGGCTTTGCTACGAATAACTCTTCGAATTTCAGATCATTCTGACGGATCAGTTTCATGATGATCGTCTCATTCTGTGAAGAAGTATACAGAATACCTATCTCACTTTTCAGCTTCGCCACATCTTCGATGATCTCATAAGTCTGTGTCTCCCGCAGTGTGAAATCATATTTTCTCGCATCAAATTTACGGATCACATCTACAAATGCATTGACCGCAAAAGAATAATGCTGGCAGGATACGGAAAATCTCGGGTTCCGTTCATTTACATTCAGATACCTCTCCTGCATGAGGCCGACCTGATCCAGGATCTGTCTTGCATAGGCGAGAAATTCATCTCCCTCCGCGGTGATCGTCACCCCTTTATTCGTCCGGTGAAAAATCGTCACCTGCATCTCCTGCTCCAGTTCCCGGATCGCATTGGTAAGACTCGGCTGGGAAATGAACAGCTCTTTTGCCGCCTCACTTATCGTCCCCTTCTCCGCAACCATGGTAATATACCTTAACTGCTGTAATGTCATAAATTCTTCCTCCCTACAGCATATAGATCAGTGCGTTACAGATACATGCCGCAATATTACTTCCGCCTTTTCTCCCCCTCGCTACAATATACGGGGTATCTTCCAGAGTCAGGATCAATTCTTTGGACTGTACCACATTTACAAAGCCGACCGGTACACCGATCACGAGCTCCGGACGGATTCTTCCGTCTTTGATCAGTTCATACAGGTGAATTAGTGCTGTCGGTGCATTTCCGATGGCAAAGATCAGTTTTTCGTTCAGTTCACACGCCTTTTTCATACTGGCAACAGCTCTTGTGGTTCCATTCTTCTTTGCCGCCTGTGCCACATCTTCATCTGACATGAAGCAGTATACCTGACCGCCGTACTGTGCCAGTCTCTTTTTGTTAATTCCGGAACGTCCCATCTGTGTATCGGTTACAATGGAAGCACCGCCTCTGATCGCTTCAAGTGCTTTCTCCACCGCATGCTCGGAATAGACCAGATTCTTTGCATAATCGAAATCTGCGCTGGTGTGTATGCAGCGCTTTGTAATTGGTGCCTGAATCTCAGGAAGCACGATGCCTTCCTGCTCCAGTTCTTCCGTAATGATCTCAAAGCTGCGCTTTTCGATCTCTGTCGGAAGAACATTTTCTATCTCTATTTTAGTATGTGCTGCGTGATTATTTTTCTGTATATTCAACGTTTTCTTCCTTTCTCTTCATAGTCCGTCATAGCCCACATCTTCATCTTTTCTAACTACAAAACTTGCCATCGGCAACTTCTCTTGCATACTTTGGTATCTACAGCTCCTTACGAATACATAGTAATCCCGAAAAATTATTTCTGCATTCCCATGATCTGATAGATTGCCTTCATGTCCAGATGTTTTCTGAGTGTATCTGCCAGAAGATCATACTGGCTTTCTTTGAATGCTTTCAGGTCTACACCTTCCACTTCTTCCATTGAAAGTCCTTTCTTTTCTGCCAGGGATTTTACGATCTCCGATACAATTTTCTCCTTATCAAAAATGCCGTGGATGTATGTTCCGTATACATTTCCATGCGAGATTCCGTCTGTACTGTTCTCTATTCTGTTTTCCGACTCCATATCCGGAATCTGTCTGTCCTTTTTCTTCACCGTATCGTGAATCTGATTCATCGGACATCCTTCCAGAAGTTCGGTCTTTCCCATATGGATCTCGTATCCTTCAAACTTCAGATTCTCAAGTGCTTTCAGATTCCCCTCCACATGAAGGAGTGTTCCATTCACCCTTGTTCTGGTCTTTTCTGTGGTAAATGTAGTCGTTACCGGCAAAAGGCCGAGTCCTTTCATACTGCCGCCATCTTCCACGCCTTCCGGATCACTGAGCGACTGCCCCAGCATCTGATAGCCGCCGCAGATTCCCCAGACCACACAGCCGCCGGCATGCGCCTTTAGAATCTTCGCTTCCATTCCGCTCTGTCTTAACCATTTCAGATCTCCCATCGTATTTTTTGTTCCCGGAAGGATAATCATATCAGGATTTTCCAGTGCTCTTGGATTCTTTACATAACGCAGATTCACTCCCGGAGCATTTTCCAACAGCATGAAATCCGTAAAGTTCGAAATTCTCGGTGTCCGGATGACTGCGATATCCACCAGACCGATCCTTTCTTCTGCACCTTTTCCACCCTTTGTCATGTTAAAACGCTCTGTCAGACTGTCTTCATCTTCAATCTCGACCTGCATATACGGTGTAACTCCGACTACCGGAATGCCGCCTCTTTCTTCCAACATGACAATACCGGGATCCAGGATTGTCTTATCCCCGCGGAATTTGTTGATGACCAGTCCCTTTACACGTTCTTTCTCATCATCTTCCAGGAGCATAAGCGTCCCCAGAAGCTGGGCAAATACTCCTCCGCGGTCAATATCTCCGACCAGAAGCACCGGCGCATCTACCATCTTCGCCAGCCCCATATTTACAATATCATCTTTCTTCAGGTTGATCTCTGCCGGACTTCCCGCTCCTTCGATCACAATGATGTCATTCTCTTCTTCTAATTTGTGAAATGCTTTCATAATGTCCGGTATGAGCTGCTTTTTATAAGCAAAATATTCTCTTGCACTCATATTCTTCAGGACTTCACCATTTACGATCACCTGTGATCCTACATCGTTGGTCGGCTTTAACAGGATCGGATTCATCTCTACCTGCGGCGCCACGCCTGCTGCCTCTGCCTGCACAACCTGTGCACGTCCCATCTCCAGTCCATCCTCTGTAATAAAGGAATTCAGTGCCATATTCTGGGATTTGAACGGAGCCACCTGGTATCCGTCCTGTTTGAATATTCTGCAAAGTCCCGCACACAGAAGACTCTTTCCTGCGTTGGACATTGTCCCCTGTATCATAATTTTTCCAGCCATGTTATCAACCTTTCATTCTCTTCTTCAGATCTTATTGCAATCCGGTAATGCCCTTCTGTCAGTCCTTCATAGTTACTGCAGTCCCGGATCAACAGTCCGCTTTTCAGTGCCTTCTCATACAGCCCTGCTTTTCCTTTAAAAAATATATAGTTTGCTTCCGATCCCCATACATTCAGACCAAGCTTTCTCATCCGCTCTGTCATCCAGAACTTTTCTTTTTTTATATATTCTCTCGTTCTCTTTAAATATGCTTCGCAATCAACAAGTGCTGCCACACCTGCTTCCTGTGCCGTTACCGACACATTCCACGGCTGGAGCATTGCCCTCATTCGTTTCCTAAGAGCTGCATTCTCACACAATGCATATCCAAGTCTTACACCCGGCATACAGAATATTTTCGTAAATGCTTTGATAATGACCACATTCGGATACTGTGTCAGATACCCCCGGCATTCATATCTTTTTGGTTCTTCCAGAAACTCTATAAAACACTCATCCAGGACCAGTATCGTACCGCATTTATTACACCTGTTCATCACACGGATCAGCAGTTCTTTTTCCGTTGTCTGTCCGGTCGGATTATTGGGATTGCACAGAAATATCATATCTGTATCTTCCGTAATCTGTTCCAGTATATCCTCCTGTATCCGGAAATCCTGTTCTTCTTTTAATCTGTAATATTGTACCTCTGCTCCAACTGTGCCAAGTGCCCGCTCATACTCGGAAAAAGCTGGTGCCGTCACCAGTGCTTTTTTCGGTCTCACTGCCATTACAACAGCAAAAAAAAGCTCTGCAGCACCATTGCCGCAGAGTATCTTTTCTTTTTCTATTCTCTCAAAATCACTGATCGACTCCCGAAGTCTGTCGCATCTGACATCCGGATAATACATGATCCTGTCTGCACTTTCCTGTACGCTCTTTCGTACCGCTTCGGGAACTCCCAGCGGGTTACTGTTTACAGAATAATCTGTAACAGCTGGATTCCGGTAAATGTCTCCACCGTGAACTGTCTCTTTTGGTTCTGCCAACGTTCCTTCACCTGTGCGGATAAACCGCTCTCTCTGCTATTTTGCTACAACCATCTTACTCACTTTGCAGAAAATAGTCAACCGGAATCTTATACCTGAATTCTTGTTGCCGCATCGCTGCTCATTGCAATCCGCTTCTCACCACTTCTGATGATCAGGTCTCTTCCGGAATTCTGAATGACTGTGATCTCACTGCCTTCATCAATCTTGCATTTTCGGATCTTATCCAGAACTTCCGGGATGCCGAACATCCACTTGATGGTGTAGCTTTTTCCAGCCGCCGCCTTTGACAATGCCTGCATAACTAACACCTTCTTTACCTCTTTTTTATATTGTAAGTTGCACTGACTATGTTAGTCAACAGGAACATTATTTGCACAATTCTAACTTTTTATTCATAATTTGCAGATAATATTATTTGTTTTTTGATTTTCATTATCAATATCATCTACAGAACCAGAATCCGGAGGATGATTCCAAGTATCAGACCAAGCATTGCCGTCCCATATAACAGCTTATGCGATCTCCGGATATCCAGTAGTTCCATCTCCCGGACCGGATCTCCGATCGTCGGCTTCTTATGCAGCTTTCCAAAATACCATGCATCTCCTGCAAGCTGCACATCCAGCGCCCCCGCCATGACTGCTTCTGTCTGTGCAGAGTTCGGACTTTTATGATTAAAGCGGTCTCTTCGGAAGATACACGCTGCATTCTTTCCATCCATTCCGGTCAGATATGCAGCCAGGATCATCAACACTGCCGATACCCTTGCCGGAATGAAATTCACCACATCGTCTAACTTCGCTGCTGCCGTTCCAAACCACTGATACTTGTCATTCTTATATCCAACCATCGAATCCATCGTATTGATCGCTTTGTATGTAAATCCCAGAACAGCTCCGCCGATCAGCATATAAAATAACGGTGCGATCACACCATCTGATGTATTCTCTGCCACCGTCTCTACAGCCGCCTTGGTCACACCCTCTTCCGTCAGATTCTGTGTATCTCTTCCGACAATCATGGACACGGCCTTTCTCCCGGCCTCCAGGCCCTTGTCTTTCAGTGCTATGTAGACCCTGTCACTTTCTACTTTCAGGGATTTCGTTGCAAGGATCTGATAACACCAGAAGCTTTCCAGTGCAAGTCCAAGCTGCCAGAAATACTTATATGCAACCGATAAGATCACCGCCGGAACTCCTGTACTGACCGTCACAACCACCAGCACCAGAATCCCTCCACCGATGCGTTCCCCTGTCTTATTCGCCGGCAGACAGTTTCTGATAATTCTTTCGGTTCCCGATATCAGATGCCCGATCAGCCTCACCGGATGATACAGCCATCTTGGATCCCCGAAGATCAGATCCAGAACAAAGCCCGCCACGATCGCGATCGTCATATATGTCATTCTCTGAAATTCTAAGTTCATATCCTTCTCCATTCTTTATCTGATAATCATAATAACTTCCTGCTGGTGTCCCGTCTTCCTTTACTGCATACCGTTCCATGATACTCATGATCGTTCCGCCATGTGCCACAACCGCAATCGTCTCCCGGTCATGTGCCTGCGCATCCCGTACGACTTCCCGGAACCCTTCCAGTGTCCGCCGGATGAACGCTTCCCTGCTTTCCCCTTCCGGAAATGGCAGCTTCCCACCACTGTCTATCCATGCCTGATACTCCGGGCAGCCGGAAAGTTCGATATAATTATGATTTTCAAACAGGCCAAAATCACACTCCCGTAACTTTTCATTACAGCTATATGCTCCTGCTTTCATCATCTTCGGATAAATGATCTCTGCCGTCTGCACACACCGCTTCATCGGACTTACATAGACATATGTAACCTCAGGATACATTCCTTTTCTCTCTTCCAAAAGCTGTATTCCTTCCAGACATAAAGATTCATCCGTCGTTCCGATATAGCGTTTTTCTTTATTTCCTTTCGTCATCGAATGACGTATCAGATAAATCCTCATACTTCCTTTATCACCTGTCCGATTCCGCACATCACACGGTATACTTTCTCCGAATATGCCGCAAGGCACGTGCACACTCTTCCGGTCTGCTCTCTGTATTCCCGTTCCATCCGGTCAACCGGCACGATCCCGTATCCGATCTCATCTGTGATCAGGATCAGTTCCGGATTCTTCCGAATCAGTTCTTCTGCAAGATCATCTATCGGTTCTCCTTCCTTTATCTTTCTTTCGATATACTGATGGAAATGATATATCCCTTCGCAGCTATATAGTTCTTCTTTCGTACATACCGCACCGTCTGCCCATGTGACATCTGGGTAGATTTTCTTTGCGAATGCAAGTTTTCCCTGATATGCGCCGCCTATTATCATGATCATGACTTCTTTTCCTTCCTCCAATCCTGTATTTTCATCTTTCTGTTATTTTCTACTATTTCTCTGCTGTTTTCTTTCTGCCACTTGTTTTCTTCATTCTTTCCACACTTTTATCCAGCCTGTTCATCATTTGATGATTCCGCTTTTTACTACGATATCCACTACTACCACGACAAGCGCCATCACAAGTTCACATACCTGCAGGAAATATCCACACAGATCCCCGGTCACACCACCGAAATTCTTCATCGCCATCCGGTAATAATATCCAAATACCACGCCTGCCGAGATCACACATCCGATTCCGCAGATCCCTCCGGTCAGTGGAATCAGGAAACACAGTACAATCAGATAAATGCCCAATACCATTCTTGTAATTCTGGTCGATGCACTTTCCGAAAAATCTGCCACCATACCTTTCTTCCTTGCCTGTGGAAATGTAACTACAGACAGTCCACTCAATGTTCTCGATAACATGAAGCTATATGCAATCACTTCCATACTCCGTACACTCAGACAAGAATACACGCCAATATACATCAGAAAATAGACGGTACATGAAATGATAGCAAATGCTCCTGCGTGGGAATCTTTCAGTATTTCCAGACGACGCTCTTTCGTCTGCCAGGAACTCAGCGCATCCTGTGTATCCAGAAATCCGTCCAGATGAATTCCTCCCGTAATAAATACCGGGATCAGAATCAGAAATATTACAAAAAATAAGGAATAATTTCCTCCTCCATTCCCATCAAACCATTTTGAAAACCGAAACACTCCATAAGACAAAAGTCCGATCACCGCACCGATCCATGGAAAAAAACACATTGCATACGATTTATTTTCATCTGTCCATTCGCTGCGCGGCATCGGAATCCTGCTGTACATGGAAAACGCAATTTTGAAACTATTCCATATTCTTTTTATACTCTTCATACTTCTTTTGCTCCTTACGAATGCATACCGGAATTCCATACACAACTTCCGTTACTATATCTGCAAGCTCTGCAAGACTTTGATTCACCATTCCGATGCATTCCCGATATTTTTCCGTCTCTTCGCTATAGCCGTTTATATCTGCGTTCACTTCATTTGTAACAATTACAAGACGTGTCGTAGAATTGCTCAGTCTGCGTACTCCTGCCAATACTTTTTCTTTTGTTTCTTTTAAATCATTCAATGTACCATCTTCTCTGTAAAGCTCATTGGCCACCAGATTCGATATGCACTCCAGAAGGATTCCCTGATTCTTTGGTATCTCAAGTTCTGATAGATCTGTATATTTTTCCAATGTCCGGAATCCTTTTCCGGCTCTCAGCCTGTGATGTCTTTCAATCTTTTTCATCGTTTCTTCTGTGTATGGCTGCATGGTTGCAATATATATGTAAGTACCATCCTTCTTATTTCTGCCTGTCAGCCAGTTCTCCGCATACTCAGATTTACCACTTCCGCTTCCGCCTGTCACCAGATGTATCATTCTTTCTCACCTAATTCTTTATAATCTTCGATGTCATTTTCTGAAAATGTACTCATCCGTCCATACACTTCTGCCGCAAGATCCAGCACCGGAAGATATGCCACAGCTCCGGTTCCCTCACCCAGGCACATATCTGCATGCAATGGTGCATCCATGTGTAACTCTTTCAGGATCTTCTGCATTCCAGGTTCTTTCGAGACATGTGACACAATCATCGCATCTTTGACCCACTCACAGATTCTGACGGCCGCAAGTGCCGCAACCGCTGAGATAAATCCATCAACTACAATCGGGATTCGATATACAGCACCTCCCAGATAGAGTCCGGTGATTCCCGCCAGATCGAATCCGCCTACTTTTGCCAGTACATCCACCGGATCATCCCATTTCGGACGATTGACCGCTATCGCCTTCTCGATCGCGTGTATTTTTCTTTCCAATCCTTCGTTCGTCAGTCCTGCTCCCCGTCCCGTTATCTCTGCCGGTTCGTCTCCCAGAAGTACGGAAGCCACGGCACTGCTGGTCGTCGTATTTCCGATTCCCATCTCTCCGGTAGCAATGATCTTATATCCGGCTTCCTTCTTTTCCTTCACCTGATGGATCCCGGTTAAGATTGCCTGTAACGCCTGCATTCTTGTCATAGCCGGACCTTTGGTCATATTTGCGGTTCCATTTGCCGTTTTATATCTTGGGACTTTTGTATCCGCTGCCATACCGATATCGATGGGAAAGCTGTCTACACCGGCTTTTTTACACATGATCGCCGCACTGGTATTACATGTCAGAAAATTCTCTGCAACAATTGCAGTTACTTCCTGTCCTGTCTGCGTTACACCTTCTTCTACCACTCCGTTATCCGCACACATCACGATCAGCGCCTTCCGGTTCAGATTCACGTCTGTATCGCCGGTCAGTGCCGCAATCTGCATAATATGATCTTCTAGTTTTCCCAGACTGTGTAACGGTTTCGCAATGGAGTTCCACTTTTTCTGCGCATTTCCTTTCGTTACTACATCTGCCGGATGAATGCCAGATACAATCTGATGGAATTCCTGTTCCAGTTGTTCTAAACTTTGCTCTGCCATGCTTTTTATCCTCTCTGTTCTCTATGTTCTATCTCTTTCCCTAGCTCTTTTCTCTTGTTCCCTGCATCTTCTACATTGTTCCAGAAAGTTCTCCGGAATCTTTTCATTTCCATAATAATGAATATGCGGATATCCTGCCAGTACCGTATCGGTACTGATCATGCATTTCCACGAACGGTTTGACATTGGTTTTTCCGCCAAAAATGCTTCCCCGCATACTTCTGAATCATAATAATGAAATTCATGTGCCGGGATACCTCCTGCTTCTTTACCGAATATTCTTCCCCCTGTCAGGGTAACATAGCCGAATCGCTTTAAGGAACCTGTCGGATAACTTTTCCCTTCTAAAAATCCAACCATTGGAAATTCTGTGCCGCTTTCATCTCTGATATATTCCTGCAGGTACATGAATCCTCCACACTCCGCGATACATGGCATTCCACCGTTCAATGCTTTTTTAATACTCGTCTTCATTGACTCATTTTTACTTAGTTCTTCTGCATATAGTTCCGGATAACCGCCATAGAACAAAAGTCCCGACAGATTTCCCGGAATCTGCTTATCGTAAAGAGGAGAAAAAGGAATCAGTTCCGCTCCCATCTCCTGCAGCAGTTCCAGATTATCCTGATAGAAAAAACAGAATGCATCGTCACTTGCAAGCCCGATCCGTACCGTATCTTTTGTTCTAACCGATTCTGTACTATACTGTGCATTTTCTGCCAAATTTTCTACCATTTCTGATGTATATCCTTGCGTTTTCTTTTCCTGCAGCTCCGGTGCATTTTCTGCCAGTTCCAGAAGGCCTGCGATATCTACACTTTTCAGAATCTGTTCTCCCAGTCTTGTGAGTTTGTCTTCCGTATCTTTTCGTTCTTTTGGAAGCTTCAGTCCCAGATAACGGCTCTCCAGTGCACAATCTTTCATAACCGGAACATAACCGTAGACTTTGATTCCTGTCTGCACCTCGATCATCTCTTTCATTCTTCCATACATCATCGGAGACAAACGGTTCAGAATTACGCCTTTGATACGGCTGTCTTCTTTATAATGCAAAAACCCCTGGATACACGGCACTGCAGACACGCTTAGTCCTTTACAGTCCAGGATCATCACAGCCGGGGTATCGGTAATTCTGGCAATGTCATAAGCACTCGCCTCTGAAGAGATCCCTGCGATCCCATCATAGTATCCCATAACACCTTCCATTACGGAAATATCTGCTCCGGCACCATTTTTTTTCAGGATCTCTCTGACTCCATTTTCTCCACACAAAAAGGAATCCAGATTATAGCTGCTGATGCCGATCACAGTCTTGTGGAACATTGGATCAATGTAATCCGGCCCGCACTTAAAAGACGCAGGATTTATCTCCTGCATCTTCATTGCTTTCAATATTCCGCAGGTCAGCATGGTTTTACCTGCGCCACTTCTCATCGCAGTAATCAGAATTCTAGGAAGTTTCATTACTCAGATTCCTCCATTTCTTCCCGGATTTTCTCCGGTGTCAGATCCCCTACAGAGATCACTTTCGTAATATCCTCCACAATATCTCCGGTCATATCTTCCGGTTCCACCTCGTCCAGATTGATTTCTTCCAGAACGAAATCGTCTTCATTTTCCGGATCTGCTTCCTTTTTTGCCGGTCTGCTCGTAAAGCTGATCACATAAATCGGATTCTGTCCATTCATCATATGATAACTGCCCACTTTTTTCGCACGGCTTACCGCTACCTGAATGACTTCTGCCTCTTCTATCTCATTCTCTTCCGTATATTTTAACACCTGCATCATCGTCTCGAGTGAGATTGCATTGAGCACCACCCGTACAAATGGGTTCTTCTTCCGGATAGCATCCAGGATTTCATACAACTTTCCTTTACTGCCCCCGATAAATACGCAATCAGGTGCCGGCAGTTCTTCCAGTGCCTCCGGCGCCATACCTTCTATCACATGCAGATTATCCACGTGCATCCGCCTTGCATTTTCACGGATCAGTTCCTGCGCCTCCACTTTCTGTTCGATTGCATAGACGTTACCTTGCGTTGCAACCATGGCGGCCTCTACGGAAATAGAGCCTGTTCCTGCTCCGACATCATATACAACTGCATCCTTCTTAATCTTAAGTTTAGCAATCGAAATGCTTCTTACTTCTTCCTTGGTCATCGGTACATCGCCACGTACAAATGTATCATCCGGAATTGCCGGAATCACCGGGCTTTCGCCGCCGGATTCATTTTCAATATAAAGGACCGCCAGATTCTCTCCTTTGTAATGAAGCAGTGATCTTGCTGTTCCTGTCTGAATCTCTTCATTCTTATAAGAAAGTTCTGTTCCGATCCTGACTGTTACTTCGCCCATTCCATATTCCGTCATTTTTGTCAGGATCTGACGGATCTCTTCTGCATTACTTACAAGGGCGAATACCTTTTTATTCTCCTTAATGACCGCCATCAGATTTTCTTTTCTTCCATGCAGGCTTACTAGTGCCGCATCCTCCCATGTTACGCCAAGCTTTGATGCAAAATATATGATGGATGATACTCCAGGCACCACTTTTGTCTCAATCTGTGGGTCATCTTTCATCAATTCCAGAATCTTCTTCGCACCGCTGTAAAATCCTGTATCACCGGACAACGCAATCGTTACATTTTCATATTCCGGATTTTCTTTGATATAAGAAATGATCTCATCCGGGCGGTATGCTTCATATATGGTCTGTCCGACTTCTGCCACTGCCTCGATCATCCTGCCTGCTCCGATCAGAAGTTCTGCTTCCTGACAGCATCTTTTTGCTTCCAGTGTAACCTGGTCTCTGGCACCTGCACCGATTCCCACCAGTGTAACTTTCCAGTGATTATCCAGTTCCAGTTCTTTCTGAAGGAATTTGGACATTTCTTCAAAATTCATTCCCTCTTCTTCTTCCGGCCTTCCGATCACAACCATTTTCACACCGGCTTCTAGTGCAGCCTGACATTTCTGCGGGTATCCGCCTGCAAGTCCTGATTCTTTCGTTACCATATAAGCAATATCATATTCCTTTAACATGGCACGATTCATTTCCGTAGAAAACGGTCCCTGCATACAGATGAGATGACGTCCAGAGAATCCAAGTTCTTCACAATTAACTGCCACCTGGCCAATAGACAGAACGCGCGCATATACCCGGCTTTCGTAATCCGTCAGTCTTGTATAGGATTCCAGCTCCTTGCTTCCTGTTGTTACCAGAATATTTCCTTCTGTTTTTTCCAGATACTTTATCGCTTCATCCATATTTTCCACACAGATGCTTTCTTTGGTCTCTTCACTTCCCCTGACCAGTCTTAAATACGGAACCTGCATAACCTCGCAGGCACTTTTCAAGTTTTTGGTCACTTCTTTGGCATATGGATGCGTTGCATCGATCACATAATCCGGCTCAAACACCCTCATAAACTCACCCATCTGCCCACTGTCCATTCGGTCGTGTGTCACCGTTATATTCTTCTCTTCCGGAAGCAGACTCTCCCCATAAGCGGTTGCCACACAGACATGCAGTCTTACGCCTCTTCTTCCGAGATAAGATGCTAATTTTCTTCCTTCTGTTGTCCCTGCATATAATAGAATCTTTTTGTCTTTCATATACGATATCCCCTTGGTGTAACCATTTTTTCCCGAATTACTTTTGTCTGTTTATTTCCGATAAATACAGTAGAGAACATATCTACTGTTGTCTCTTTTAATTCTTTCAGTGTCAGTGTCTGCATTGTTTCTCCCTCGCGGGCAATGTTTTTCACTATTCCGCAGACGGTATCTTCCGCCTTATATTCCAGCATGATCTCACATGCTTTTGCAAGATAGGTACTGCGTTTCCTGCTGGACGGATTATAAAGGCAGATCACAAAATCAGCTTTTGCCGCACAGCGAAGTCTTTCTTCGATCAATTCCCACGGTGTCAGAAGATCACTTAAACTGATCAGACTGACATCATGTCCGACTGCTGCTCCAAGTACCGCAGAACCTCCCAGTGCCGCTGTCACTCCCGGGATTACTTCGATCGCGACTTCCGGATATTCCTCACCGATTTCATACATCAGTCCTGCCATTCCGTATATCCCGGCATCTCCGCTGCATACCATTGCCGTTACAGCTCCTTTTGCTGCCTCTTCGAATGCCATCCTGCACCGTGCTGCCTCCTGTCTCATGGACGTTGTCAGATATCTCTTATCCGGAAAATATTCTTTTAATAATTCGATATATACGGTATATCCGACGATCACATCACATTTTTCCAGCGTCCGGACCGCTTTCACCGTCATCTGTTCATATGCCCCCGGTCCCATTCCTATCACATATACCTTATTCAAACTTCACCCTCCAATTATCCCAGGCAAATGCTGCTGTCACACCATTTTCTGCCTGTTTTCTGATCCGCAGTGTACCACCTGTATATACAGCACTTCTTTCACATACATTATCCACTCCGGTAACCTTTTTTACAAATGTAGAAACACTGAATTCTCCTTCTACTTTTTTTAATTCTTCTGCCGGATAAAATTCCGGCTCTATGTTATATTTGTTGCAAAATGTAAGCAATCCCTCTTCGTCTTTTTTTAGATCAATGCTTGCGATCCTGCCAATACTTTTCTTATTAATATGTGATTCTTTCAGTATCTTATCCACCAGCTGTTCTATCTGCTCTGCGGATATCCCCCGTCTGCAGCCGATTCCCACCGTGATCCGTTGTGGTATCAGCCTTAATACATGACTGCTTAATTTTCGTTCATATATCCCGATATAGATATCTGGATTCTCATAGGTTTCCGGTACGATCTTCACTTCTTCCGGCACAGTACCCTCTATCGAATCTCTTCCGCTCTCAATCGCGGCCACGACTGTCTTTCCTTCCAGAATCTTTGCCGAAATTTGCTTTGCCTTCTGCATATCTTCTATATAAAGATGATTCTTTCTGGCAAATACATCTATTGCCCATTTTCCCCGGATATCTGTAGCTGTTGTGATCACAGGCAGTGCTCCTGCCATCTCTGCAATTCTTTCAGCCATCTCATTTGCTCCGCCAATGTGCCCGGACAGGATCGGGATACAATATTGTCCTTTCTCATCCAGTACCAGTACCGCCGGATCTGTTGTCTTTGATCCTATAAAAGATGCGATCAAGCGCACGGCAATCTGTACTGCTCCAATAAATATCAGTACATCCCGCGTCCGGAACTGTTCACCTGTCCATTCTCTGGCACTGCATTTTACCGCATCCTTGTCCGATTCCAGTTCTTTGCATTTTACCGCCTGCAGCACCTGGTGTCCTTCTTTTTCCAGTTCATGTGCTAAAGATCTCTCCAGTCTTCTTCCATTTCCGGTAAAACTGATCATTGCAATCTTCATCTTATTTTACTCCCTGACGGAACTCGGTGGTGAATTCCGGATCATACAGTTTCGAACGTTCATACGCATGATGTGTCACCACATCTCCAACGATGATCAATGCTGTCTTTGTAATTCCATGTGCTTTCGCAGTCTCTGCCAGTGTACTGACAGTACAGATGTAACTTTCTTCCTCCGGCCATGTTGCTTTGTATACAATTGCTGCCGGCGTATCTTCTTTATAACCGCCTTCTATCAACTGGCCTTCCAGCTTTTCCAAAAGTCCTGTACTTAAGAAAAGTACCATCGTCGCATTATGACTTGCAAACGCTGCAACCTTTTCCTTCGCCGGAACCGGTGTTCTTCCTTCCATACGTGTGATGACAACACTCTGTGACACCTCCGGAAGTGTATATTCCAGATTCAGTGCCGCTGCTGCCCCGCAGAAGGAACTGACACCCGGACAGGAATCATACGCAATTCCCAGTTCATCCAGATGATCCATCTGTTCCCGGATTGCACCGTACAGACACGGATCACCTGTATGCAGCCGAACCGTCATCTTCTGTTCCCGGTCTGCCTGTTCCATCACTTCCAGAACTTCTTCCAGTGTCATCTTCGCACTGTTATATATCTCGCATGTCTCCTTTGTACTCTTTAACAGCCCCGGATTCACCAGTGATCCCGCATAGATCACCACATCAGCCTGCTCCAGATAACGTTGTCCACGGACCGTGATCAGATCTTCGGCTCCCGGACCTGCTCCCACAAAATGTATCATTTTCCGACTCCTTCCTGTCCTGCAAAGAACCTGCCACCAGCAACTTCTCCTGCATACTCTGGTATCTATTGTATATGTCGTTCTTTTCTGAATTTTTCTATCAGTTCTTCTGCTTTTTCTGTCTTTCCAAGGATTCCGTATACATTGGAAAACGTGACCACTCCCACCTGTATCTCTCCTTTCCCCCGGTAGTTCAGATATTCCTCCATACGCATCATGATTTTTTCCATAATGCATGTTCGTTCTTCCTCGCTGCATTTCTCCAATGCATCATCCGTCGTCACACAGTCAAGAAATTCGACTGCCTTCTCTCCGGCAATTCCCGCTCTCAATGCGGCCGTGGCGAATAAATCCATCCGACAGTCTGCCCATCTGGAATGGGTATTCATGATTCCGCCGGATACCTTGATCAGTTTCCCGATATGGCCGACCAGCAGGACACCTTTACAATCCTGTTCTACCGCCATATCTATGGACTGACCAATATAGTTACTACATTTTACCACATCATTTTCTTCTATACTATACTGTTCTTTCAGAAAATCCAATCCGTAATTACCCGGTGCAATGATCAGATACCTGTACTTTTCCGCAAGGCATACCTTCATCTCTACTTCAATGGTATCGATCAGCGCCTGTTCACTCATCGGATTCACAATACCGGTTGTCCCAAGTATTGAAAGTCCTCCTTCTATTCCAAGTCTTGGATTAAATGTTTCTTTTGCCAGTCTTGCCCCTTCCGGAATCGAAATCTCTACATCAATTCCACCGGTATAGCCAACCTCTTCACAGGCTTCTTCTACTTCTTTTCTTATCATCTGCCTTGGCACACGGTTAATTGCGGCTTCTCCCACCGGCTGATTCAGTCCGGGCCTGGTCACTCTTCCTACCCCGATCCCGCCATCAATATGAATCTGTCCTGTTTCAGAAAGCCTTACCTGACTGTAAACCAGTACTCCATTCGTGATATCCGGATCATCTCCGCTGTTTTTTTTGACCGCACAGGATACCATATCCGGCAATTCCCTGTCTGTATATTTTCTCTGTATATCCGTGATATCCAACTGCAGCTTTTCTCCCTGCGGCAGTTCTACCGACACCTGCTCTACTTTTTCACCTGTAAAAAGCATCTGCATTGCTGCCCTCGTTGCAGCCTGTGCACAGGTTCCGGTTGTATACCCTTTTGCTAATTCTTTTTTCGGCATATGAACTCCTTTCCATCAGGGAGCGAGGTTTTGGCTTTTTTAATATCCCCTGACGCAAAAATGGAGGACTGCAGTTTTCTACATTCCTCCACCAATTTTAGCGTTTTCATACTTACATGTCAAATTATCTGTATGACGGTTCTCCACTTATTCGTTACCATTTTTGTTCTTACATTCTTGTTCCCATGCTTTGATTTCACCGCATGCAATCTTCATTCCCGAATCTCCGGACGGCTGGGTCTTGAAGTCATCCGGCATCTCATGAAGTACGATTGTCCTGCCGACAACATCCATTGGATAGAATCTTCCAGTATAAATCTCCATCCATGCAGTTCCATCATTACCTAATACCGGCGGCAGATCTCCTGCATGTCTGGGATGTTCTTCTCCAGTTCCTCCGGGATTCCTATCAGTTCTCCTAAAAGAACTGTGCCATTATACACTTCATAGAGATATACATTTCCACGAATATCAGGGTATTCTTTGCTCCCTTTTATCCTGGCATGGGCCTGCGGAAGTCCCTGGATTGCTTTATAGATCATATTATCACGCTCCTTCGCATTTATGGTATGCAAAAGAGTATAAATATGTGCGGCTTTTTTCTATTTAATTAATTATCGCGGACTCTCTTCCTTTTCTTCCGGCCGGGTATCAACCGCTTAATGCATTAAATAGCAACTCTACTGAATAAACATCGCATCCCCAAATGAAAAGAACCGGTACCTCTCCTTCACAGCCTCTTCATAAGCCGCAAGCACGTGCTCCCGTCCTGCAAGCGCAGATACCAGCATGATTAATGTAGATTCTGGAAGATGGAAGTTCGTGATCAGACAATCCAGTACTTTGAATTTATAGCCCGGATAGATGAATATCTGTGTCCATCCACTCTTCGCTTCCAGATGTCCATTCTCATCTGCTGCCGATTCTACCGTTCTGCAGCTTGTCGTTCCGACGCAGATAACACGGTGTCCCGTCTCTTTTGCACGATTGATCTTCTCAGCCGCTTCTTCATCGATCATGAAGAATTCCGAATGCATATGATGCTCGGTAATCTCATCCACTTTTACCGGACGGAATGTTCCAAGCCCCACATGAAGTGTAACTCTCGCAATATCCACACCTTTTGCCTTAATCTCTTCCAGAAGTTCCGGTGTAAAATGCAGTCCTGCCGTCGGTGCTGCTGCCGAACCTGTGTGAGTTGCATATACCGTCTGGTAACGGTTCTTATCCTCCAGCTGGTGTGTGATATATGGAGGCAGCGGCATCTGGCCAAGCTGGTCTAAGATTTCTTCAAAAATTCCGTCGAAATCGAATTTGATCAGACGGTTTCCTTCTTCTACCACATCAATGACTTCTCCCATCAGAAGGCCATCACCGAAACTAATCTTTGCTCCGACTTTTGCTTTCTTACCTGGTTTTACCAGCGTCTCCCATACGTTGTTTTCTTTTCTCTTCAATAATAATACTTCGATTTTGGCATTGGTCTCTACTTTGGAACCAATCAGTCTTGCCGGAATAACCTTTGTATCATTGATTACCAGACAGTCTCCCTCATGCAGATACTCTGTGATTTCTTTAAATACATGATGGGAAAAAGCCCCGGTCTCCTTGTCAAGGACAAGAAGTCTGGAGCTCGAACGATCCTCAAGCGGATCCTGTGCAATCAGTTCTTCCGGCAATTCATAATAAAAATCCTGACGTTTCATAATTATGAATTCCTTTCCCTTTTATTCTTTACGTATCTTTTTCTGATATGTTTTCATTTACAGTTGCATTTGAAGCTATTTCTTTTTCTGATTTATTTTCTACCAGACGATAGCCATTATACACTGGTTTTCCCAGTTTCTCAACTACAGAACTCTGTGTATTTTCTGTTTTTTTCAATTCCCGTATCCCAGACTCTTTCATTTGGACATTTTCCTGCGTTTTTGACAGCTCACCCTCTGATGTCTGCTGTTTCTGCTCTTCTACATTTGGCTTTTCACATTCTGGTACAACTGTTCCCGGTTGCGCCATCCATGCTTTTATCTTCTTCTGATAGACCACTCTGGTATCACAAAGCAGGTCATGAAATCCACGTTTTTCCGAATCAATTCCTGCAACAATATAACCGATATTCACCGGAAGGCTACATAAGAATCTTCCAACCGTCTCGCGGTACACCACATTGAACAGAGTCAGCTTCTCTTCCGGATTTTTTGAAACTACCCGGAGATTCATCGCTTTCTTTCCAAGTGTCGTTCCTGTCAGATAGGTAAATGCAATAAAATATAACACTTTCAAAGCATACAGTATGATATCTTTCAACGAATAATGAAACAGGATATCCGTTCCCGTTATCGCACCACCGCCAGCCAGTGAGATACCTGCAAATATCAGCCGCACGATCAGGAGGCCTGCAAATACTACCACACTGTCGATCATATAAGCCGCCATCCGCACCCAGAACCCTGCATACTCCAGATTCCCACTGGCACAGCAACTGTTCTGTCTGGCTAACTTCTCCTGATTATCGTAACTGTTCTGCATAGTACATCGGCACCCCGCTTTCTACACTTTTGGCGGTTTCCGTCAGAACCTGCGCTTCTGACTTCGGAACTAATGATTCTGCTTTGGAAAACAGCGACTGCAAAAGTCCTTCATCTGATTCCATCTCATAAAATGTAGATGTTCCAAGTTTTTTGCTCATTGCATCTTTCATATCCGGATACAGACTGATCTCATCGATCAGACCGTTGTTCTTCGCCTGCTTTGCAGTATAAGTTCTTCCGTCTGCCAGTTTCTTTACATCCTCCACTGACATATCACGGCCGTCTGCCACGATATTCACGAATTTCTCATAAGCTTCATTGATCTGATCCTGATAAATAGCAATCTGCTCGTCCGTAAATTTGCTGCTGTCCTTATTCTTTCCGCTCGTGATACTTACATAACGGATTCCAAGCTTTTTATACAGCCCGGACATATCATATCCTGACATGATCACACCGATGGAACCGGTCGTTGTATTCGAATTTGCATAGATTTTATCCGATGCCATAGACACCATATATCCACCGGATGCCGCATAATGTGCCATATAATCCCAGATCGGACGTTTTGTTGTCTCTTTATATTCTTTCAGTTTCTGATACAGTTCTTCGGATTCATAGACAGTTCCTCCCGGAGAATCTACATACAGAAGAATTCCTTTATTGTTAGAATCATCCATCAATTCATCGATATAATTCATCGTTGAATCATGCTGATATCCACTGGATGCCTCCAGTGTACTGCTTCCACTCTGTTCCTGGATCGTACCTTCTACTCTTACGATTGCAATATAATCTTCAGACGGTGGATTAAACTGATACGAACCTCCGAGATTAATTATATCATCTGCACTGTTCTGAAGCAGATTTTTTGAAATTGTATTGGTAAATACGCTGGCAGCACTGACTCCAACGAACAGTGCTGCCGCTACTACCAGACCTATGATCTGTTTTTTCTTCATACGTAATCCTCTTGCTCTTTTTACCGAGCTTTTATCTGATATGAATGAATGTTTTTTATTTACGAAGTTCGATTCCCATACCCTCGAGTGCCTTTAAGATACGGTCCATAGCTGCAGATACATCTGCATCTTCCAGAGTCTTATCCTTTGCACGGAATACGATAGAATATGCAACGGATTTGAATCCAGCCTTGATCTGCGCTCCTTCGTAAATATCAAACAGGGAATAACTTTCCAGATATTCGCCGCCCTTGCTTTCGATCACATCTTCAATCTGTCCTACCAGAATCTCTTTTGGCATTACCATACTGATGTCACGTGTAACTGCAGGGAATTTTGCAATTCCTGTATATTTACGATCAAATGTTGCTCTTGCTACGATCTCTGGCATATCGATTACTGCAATGTAGGCTCTTGTTCCGATTCCATAGTTATCTGCAACTTCCGGATGTACTTCTCCAAGATATCCGACTACTACACCATCATAAATGATGTTTGCCTGACGTCCCGGGTGAAGGAATGATTTTCCTGCATTCGGATCGTATTTTTCTTTCTTATGAAGTCCTACTTTATCGAAGAACTCTTCTACGACACCCTTCATAGTGAAGAAGTCGCCTTCGCCATACATACCAAGTGTGAACTGTACTCTTTCATCCGGCAGTTCTGTAAGTGGAAGTGCCTTTGGAAGGTAAATGTTAGCCAGTTCATATAATTTTACATCTTTATTTCTTCTGTTATAGTTCGTAGCCAGAGAACTGAGCATACCGTTCAAAGTAGTTGTTCTCATAACACTATAATCTTCACCTAAAGGATTTTTAATTTTAACTACATTTCTTAATTTACTATCTGCTGGTATATTTACCTTATCAAATACCTTAGGTGATACAAATGAATAGCTTATTGATTGGTTTACACCACTTCCTATCATTGTTTCAATAACTACATCAGTTAATATATCATTCTTATATTTAGGTTCTCTTTCAGTTGCAACCTTAAATATAGTAGTTGGTATTTTATCATATCCATATATTCTAGCAACTTCTTCGGCTATATCTTCTTTTATAGCAATATCAATTCTAAATGTTGGAATAGTTATATTTAAATCATCACCATTTAATTTTGTTTTTAAATCTAATGAATCTAAAGCTTCCTTCATTTCTTCCTTAGATATATCTGTACCTAAGAATTTATTTATCCATTTAGAATCTACAGTTATAGAGCTTTCTTCTTTTACAGAATTATAAACATCTATAGTTCCTTCCATAACTTCACCGCAACCTAATTCACAAATTAATGCACAAGCTCTATCTATTGCAAGTTTAGCTAAGTTTGGATCTATATCTTTATCAAATCTTGAAGAACTTTCTGATCTTAAGTTTAACTTTTTAGAGCTAACTCTTATATTAGTTCCTTCAAAGTTTGCAGATTCAAATATTACTTCTGTAGTATCATCTTGAATTTCTGAATTTAATCCACCCATTATTCCAGCTATGGCAACAGATTTAGAACCATCTTTTATCATTAAGATACTTGAATCTAATTCTCTTTCTATTTCA